>Ga0210015_1000016_pt1 | contig 217906 bp, 193 predicted proteins | sample CryGeymeta201522_FD_185471 | JGI IMG/M metagenome (GOLD analysis project Ga0210015, IMG submission 185471) | Groundwater microbial communities from Crystal Geyser aquifers in Utah, USA - Crystal Geyser metaG 2015-22 (SPAdes) (version 2) | ecosystem: Environmental > Aquatic > Deep subsurface >...
GGGCTGACCGTCGATCTGGTGTCGCTGTCGCGCGAACGCACGCGGCTGACCGTGACCGTCGCGGTCGAGGCGCGCAGCATCGGCGCGCGGCTCTTGCTGCAATCGCTGCGGCTTGCGCGGGGCAACCTCAACAAGCGGCTCGCGGCGCGCGTCGCAGACTATGCCGTGCAGGTGCAGGACCGCTACGTCCGCTCGGTCTGAGCGGTCAGGACGCGCGATCGTGCCGCCGGGGTGCGGCCGGATAGACGCCCATCAGCTTGATCATATCGGTGAAGTAATCCAGCTCTTCGAGCGCCAGCGCCACATTGCGGTCATCTGGATGGCCCTCGATCTCGGCAAAGAACTGCGTCGCGGTGAACTGGCCGCCGACCATGTAGCTTTCCAGCTTGGTCATGTTGACGCCGTTTGTGGCGAAACCGCCCATCGCCTTGTAAAGCGCGGCGGGGATATTGCGCACCCGGAACACAAAGCTCGTCATCATCCCGAACTTGCCGCGCCTTTTGTAGTCGGGCTCGCGCGCCATGACGATGAAGCGGGTGGTGTTGTTCTGCTGATCCTCGATATGGCGGGCGAGGATGTCGAGCCCGTAGATCGACGCGGCAAGCTCGCTGGCCAGCGCGGCGCGGGCGGGGTCGCCGGCCTGCGCCACCTCGCGTGCGGCGCGGGCGTTGTCGGTGCTCACCACGCCGCGGATGTTGTGGGCGCGCAGGAACCCCGCCGCTTGCGGCAGGATCACGACATGGCCATGCGCCTCGGTCACACCGGCGAGCGGGGCCCCCTTGATCCCCAGCAGGTTGACATGGACCCGCACAAAGGTCTCGTCCACGATATGCAGCCCGCTGTCGGGCAGCAGGTGGTGCACGTCGGCGACGCGCCCATAGGTCGAGTTTTCGACCGCGATCATGCCGAGGTCGGCCTCGCCCTTGCGCACCGCCTCGATCGCGTCCTCGAAGGTCGCGCAGGGCAGCGGCGTCAGGGTCGGGCGGGCCTCGATGCAGGCCTGGTGACCATAGGCCCCGAGTTCGCCCTGAAATGCGATCTGTCCACCCATCCTGCACTCCCCCCAGAGAAAAAGCCCCGCTCAAGGGCATTTCGTCGCGCCTCTACACCTTGCGCAAGGGGGGCGGAAGCGGGTAGACACCCGCCAGACTGGCTTCGAAATGGAACGCGACATGTTCGACACAATGACCATGACCAAGACACTCGGCGCCCTTTGCGGGTCGCTGCTGGTGTTTCTGCTGGGCGGATGGCTGGCGGAATCGATCTATGTCGGCGGTGGTCATGGCGAACATGAACAGGCCTATGTGGTCCCTGTCGCGGGTGCGGAGACCGAAGCGGCCCCGGTCGAGGAAGGCCCCGACTTTGCCGAGGTGTTCCTGGCTGCCGATGCCGAGGCTGGCGCCGGCCTGTTCCGCGCCTGCCAGTCGTGCCACGCGCTCGAGGCGGGCAAGAACGGCACCGGGCCCTATCTTCTGGGCGTCGTCGGCCGCGCGCCGGGCACCGCCGAGGGCTTTCGCTACTCGGCCGGGTTCTCGGAGCTGAACGCCGGCTGGACGCCCGAAGAGCTCAACCATTTCCTGACCGCGCCAAAGGCCTACGCCCCCAATACCGCGATGGGCTATAACGGGATGCGGTCGATGACCGACCGGGCGAACCTGATCGCCTATCTCGACGGCCTCGACAACTGAACCCGTCCTGACGCCTCACGCCTGACGCCTGACGCCTCACGCCTGACGCCTCACGCCTCACGCCTGACGCCCGGGCCGCCCTGCACCCGCAGCGCGGCCCTTATCTATTGCGCGACAGGGTGACGCAGGCCGCGATGGCGGGATGTTGCGCGGGATCACGCATTCTCAACTTGAATGTTTCGCGCTGCGCACTCTACCTTCAAGCAAGCGTCACAGAACCGCCAAACCCGACAGGAGAGCCAGAATGACCGCCCAGCCCCGTCACCGCCGCGCCAAGGTCGCCGTCATCGCAGAGACGGTCCCGCATCGAGCGATGTGGCTTACCGGGGCGCTGCTTGCGGTCGGCGCCGCGCTGGTTGCGCTGCCGGGGCGGGCGCAGGATGCGACGATCATCACGAGCCATGGCTATTCCACCTTTGGTGAGCTGAAATACCCCGCCGATTTCGCGCATCTGGACTATGTGAACCCCGACGCGCCCAAAGGTGGCGAGATCAGCATCTGGGCGCAGGGCACGTTCGACACCATGAACCCCTATTCGCGCGAGGGGCGCGGCGGCGCGCTGGCCACCAGCGGCTACGAGACGCTGCTGACCGGCACCGCGGATGAGGTCGGGGCGTCCTACTGCCTGCTGTGCTCCTCGATCGAATATCCCGAGGACGAGAGCTGGATCATCTTCCACATGCGCCCCGAGGCGCGGTTCTCCGATGGCACGCCTGTGACCGCGCATGACGTGGTGTTTTCGCACAACCTGCTGATCGAACAGGGCCTGCCGTCCTATTCCGAAATCGCGGCCTACCTGGTGTCCGATGTCGAGGCGATCGACGACCATACGGTCAAGTTCACCGTCGCCGAAGGCGCGCCGAGCAGTGACGCCTTTGGCCTCGCGGGCGGTGTGCCGGTCTGGTCAAAGGCCTGGTACGAGGCCACCGGCGCGCGGCTCGACGAGCCGCGGTTCGACATCTCGCCCGGCTCGGGGCCCTATATGCTCGACAGCTATGACGTGAACCGCCGCATCACCTATCGCCGCAACCCCGACTATTGGGGCGAGGATCTGCCGATCAACGTGGGCCGGGGCAATTTCGACGTGATCCGGGTGGAGTATTTCGCCGATACCACCGCCGCCTTTGAAGGCTTCAAGGCGGGCGATTTCACCTTCCGGCAGGAAAACAGCTCGATCAACTGGGCCACGACCTATGATTTCCCGGCGCTGAGCAACGGATGGGTCATCAAGGCAGAGCTGCCCAACGGCAACCTGCCCGCCGCGGTCGGCATGGTGTTCAACCTGCGGCGTGAAAAGTTTCAGGACATCCGCGTGCGTCAGGCCATCGCGCTGATGTATAACTTCACCTGGACCAACGAGACGCTGCAATACGGCCTCTTTGACCAGCGCGAAAGCTTTTGGCAGAACGCCGACATGGCCGCGCAGGGCGTGCCCGAGGGGCGCGAGCTCGCGCTGTTGCAGGGGCTGGGCGACATGATCGACCCGGCGATCCTGACCGAGCCGGTGACGGTGCCGCATGTGTCCGGCAGCGGGCAGCTCGACCGCGCCAACCTGCGCCGCGCCATCGACCTGATGGCCGAGGCCGGCTGGGTGCCCGGCGCCGACGGCAAGCTGCGCAAGGATGGCGAGGTGTTCACGCTCGAATTCCTCAGCTCGAACCCCAATTTCGAGCGCATCATCACCCCCTATATCGACAACCTCCAGCGGCTCGGGATCGAGGCGCAGTTCAACCTGATCGACCCGTCGCAATACACCAACCGCGAACGCGATTTCGACTGGGACATGATCTACGACGGCTATGACAACAACCTTGAGGAAAGCATCGGCCTGCAACAGCGCTTTGGCTCTGACGGGGTGACGGATGTGTTCAACCCGGCCGGCTATGCCTCGCCCGCTGTCGATGCGCTGATCGAGATCGTGGCCAATGCCGAAAGCCGCGAGGAGATGGCCGCCGGCGTGCGCGCCATCGACCGGATCATGCGGCGCGAGCTTTTCGTGATCCCGACCTGGTATAATCCGAACTACTGGGTCGCCTATTTCGACATGTTCGAATACCCCGAACCGCTGCCGCCCTATGCGCTGGGCCAGCTCGATTTCTGGTGGTACAATGCGCAAAAGGGCGAGGCGCTGCGCGCTGCCGGCGCCCTGCGCCGCTGACCCCAGACAGACAGGTTCATGGGCGCCTATATCCTGCGACGTTTCCTGCTCGTGATCCCCACATTGCTGGGGATCATGATCGTGAACTTTGCGCTGGTGCAATTCGTGCCGGGCGGCCCGATCGAACAGATCATCGCCGACATCGAAGGGCGCGGCGACGTGTTCCAGACCATCGCGGGCGGGTCGGGCGACAACGAGATCGCGCAGGAACAGGGCGCCTATGACAGCCGCTATGTCGGCGCGCGCGGCCTTCCGCCGGCGTTCATCGAACAGCTCGAACGCGAATTCGGTTTCGACAAACCGCCGCTCGAACGGTTCCTGTCGATGATGTGGGACTACATGCGCTTCGACTTTGGCAAGAGCTGGTTCCGCTCTGTCACCGTCGTCGATCTGGTGCTGGAAAAGATGCCGGTGTCGATCACGCTGGGGCTGTGGTCCACGCTCATCGCCTATCTGGTGTCGATCCCGCTGGGCATCCGCAAGGCGGTGCGCGACGGCACGCCGTTCGACACCTGGACCTCGGGCGCGATCATCGTGGGCTATGCGATCCCTGGCTTTCTCTTTGCGATCCTGCTGATCGTGCTTTTCGCGGGCGGGTCGTATTACCGCATTTTCCCGCTGCGCGGCCTGACCTCGGACAATTGGGACGACCTGTCGGCGCTGGGCAAGGTGGCGGATTACTTCTGGCACATCACGCTGCCGGTGCTGGCCTCGACCATCTCGTCCTTTGCCACGCTGACGCTGCTGACCAAGAACAGCTTTCTCGACGAGATCAAGAAGCAATACGTCATGACCGCCAAGGCCAAGGGCCTGTCAGAGAGCCGCGTGCTCTACGGTCATGTGTTCCGCAATGCGATGCTGATCGTCATTTCGGGCTTTCCCGCGCTTTTCATCGGCGTGTTCTTCGGCGGCAGCCTCATCATCGAGACGCTGTTCTCGCTCGACGGTCTCGGCCGGCTGGGGTTCGAGGCGGCGGTGCAGCGCGACTATCCGGTGGTGTTCGGCACGCTTTTCGCCTTTTCTCTGATGGGGCTGGTGATCGGCATCGTGACCGACCTCACCTATGTGTTCATCGACCCCCGTATCGACTTTGAAAGCCGCGGCTGATGCGCCTCTCTCCGCTCAACCAGCGCCGCTGGCGCAATTTCAAGCGGAACCGCCGCGCGACATGGTCGCTCATCCTCTTTGGCATCCTCTTTGGCGTCAGCCTCTTTGCCGAGTTCATCGCCAATGACAAACCGATCCTCGTCAGCTACCGGGGCGAGATCCGCATGCCGGTGTTCCAGTTCTATTCCGAGCGTGACTATGGCGGCGATTTCCCGACGGCGGCGAAATATTCCGATATCGAGCTGCAATGCCTCATCACCACCGGCGGGCTCGAGCCCTGTTTCGACGACCCCGAAGGGCTGATCGCCGCCGCGCGCGCGGGGACGATCACCGATGACGGGTTCATGCGCGGCTGGATGCTCTGGCCGATCATCCCCTATTCCTACAAGACCATCGTCGATGTGCCCGGCGTCGCCCCCGCGCCGCCTTCGGCCACCAATTGGCTGGGCACCGACGACACAAAGCGTGACGTGACCGCGCGGGTGATCTACGGCTTTCGGCTGTCGGTGTTCTTTGCGCTGATCGTCACCGCGATGGCCTCGGTCATCGGCATCGTGGCGGGTGCGGTGCAGGGCTATTTCGGCGGCTGGACCGACCTCGTGTTCCAGCGCGTGATCGAGATCTGGACAGGCATCCCCTCGCTCTATGTCATCATCATCATCTTTGCCATTCTGGGGCGAAGTTTCTGGCTTCTGGTGTTTCTCACCGTGCTCTTCGGCTGGCCCTCGCTGGTGGGCGTGGTGCGGGCCGAATTCCTGCGTGCGCGCAATTTCGAATATGTCCGCGCGGCCCGCGCGCTGGGCGTGAGCAACACCACCATCATGTTCCGCCACATGCTGCCCAATGCGATGGTGGCCACGGTGACGCTGCTGCCGTTCCTCGTGACCGGCGCCATCGGCACGCTGGCGAGCCTCGATTTTCTGGGCTTCGGCCTGCCGTCCTCTGCCCCCTCGCTGGGCGAGCTGACCTTGCAGGCGAAACAGAACCTGCAGGCGCCCTGGCTGGGCTTTACCGCCTTCTTCACCTTTGCGATCATGCTGTCGCTGCTGGTGTTCATCTTTGAGGGCGTGCGCGACGCCTTCGACCCGCGAAAGACCTTTTCATGACAGCCCTTCTCGACGTGAAGGGCCTGCATGTGCGGTTCCGGCAGGATGATGGCACCACCCATGCCGTGCGCGGGGTGAGCTTCAGCGTCGGCCGGGGCGAGACGGTCGCGCTGGTGGGCGAAAGCGGCTCGGGCAAATCGGTCACGGCGCTCTCCACCGTCAACCTTCTGGGTGACAGCGCGCGGATCGAAGGGTCGATCACCTATGCCGGCCGCCAGATGGTCGGCGCCTCAGAGGCCGAGTTGCGCCGGGTGCGCGGCAATGACATCAGCTTCATCTTCCAGGAGCCGATGACCTCGCTCAACCCGCTGCACACGCTCGAACGCCAACTGGCCGAATCGCTCGAGCTGCATCAGGGCCTGCGCGGGCCAAAGGCGCGCGCGCGCATCCTCGAGCTGCTGACCAAGGTCGGCATCCGCGACCCTGAAACGCGGCTGGGCGCTTTTCCGCACCAGCTTTCGGGCGGTCAGCGGCAGCGGGTGATGATCGCCATGGCGCTGGCCAACGGCCCGCAACTGCTGATCGCGGACGAACCCACGACCGCGCTTGACGTGACGATCCAGGCGCAGATCCTCGACCTGCTGGCCGACCTCAAGTCGCAAGAGGCGATGAGCCTTTTGTTCATCACCCATGACCTCACCATCGTGCGCCGTATCGCCGACAGGGTCTGCGTGATGAAGGATGGCGAGATCGTGGAGCAAGGCCCCACCGCAGCACTCTTTGCCGCGCCGCAACACCCCTATACGCAGATGCTGCTCGCCGCGGAATCAACCGGCCTGCCCGCGCCGGTGCCCCCCGGCGCGCCGGTTGTGGCCGAGACGGAGAACCTGCGCATCTGGTTCCCGATCCAGCGCGGACTGCTCAAGCGCACTGTGGGCCATGTCAAGGCGGTCAATGATGTCACGCTCTCGGTCCGCGCGGGCGAGACGGTGGGCATCGTCGGCGAAAGCGGCTCTGGCAAGACGACACTCGCTCTCGCCATCACGCGGCTCCTGGCGTCGGAAGGGCGGATCAGCTTTGTCGGGCGCGACATCAGCCACCGCCTGCCCGATGCACCGCGTGAGCGCGGCATCGGCCCGCGAGAGCTGCGCGCGCTGCGCAAGGAGATGCAGATCGTCTTTCAGGACCCCTACGGCTCGCTCAGCCCGCGCATGACGGTCGAGCAGATCATCGCCGAGGGGCTGGGCGTGCATGGTGTGGACCCCGGCCGCAACCGGCGCGACATGGTGGGCGAGATCATGGGCGAGGTCGGGCTCGACCCCGCGCTGATGGACCGCTACCCGCACGAGTTCTCGGGCGGCCAGCGCCAGCGCATCGCCATCGCCCGCGCGCTGATCCTGCGGCCCAGCCTGATGGTGCTGGACGAGCCGACATCGGCGCTCGACATGACGGTGCAGGTGCAGATCGTGGACCTGCTGCGCCGCCTGCAACAGAAATACGCCATCGCCTATCTGTTCATCAGCCATGACCTCAAGGTCGTGCGCGCGCTCAGCCACAAGGTGATGGTGATGAAGAACGGTGATGTGGTCGAGGCGGGCGACGCCCAGGCGATATTCGACGCGCCCCGGACCGACTATACCCGCGCCCTGATGGCCGCCGCCTTTGACGCCGCCGGGCTGTCCGGCCGGACATAGGGGCTCCCCCCCCGCTTCATCTTGCCCCAAATATCCCGGGGGAGTCTCCGCAGGAGACGGGGGCAGCGCCCCCTCTGCGCCCCAACCCCTTGCGCGTCCGGCGAGGTCGGAGCCTCCGGCGGGGATATTTGGGGCAAGATGAAGCCGGACGCGCACCCGGCCCGCAGAGGGCGCGCCTAGCCGTCGGTGCCGATCATGAAGCAGGTGGTGCCGCGCGCCTGCAGGCGGCGACAGGCGAGATCGGCGCTGTCGCGCGTCAGGCCCATGATATTGGCGTCAAAGCCACCCGACCGCTGCACGACGCGGCGCAGGCCGCCTTCGAGCGTGTCCATCTCGCCGAGTGCGACCTGGATCAGGATGCGCTCTGCCTCGCTGTGCGACCGGTAGCGGCCGACGTTGATGCCCCAGTGCCGCCCGCCGGAGGTCGAGATGCGGGTGATGACTTCGGGTTCGAGGTCTGCTTCGGCCACGACGGGCGCGTCTATTTCGGCCGACACCGCCATCACCATCGCGATCGGGCGGGAGGCAGGGGCAATGGCCTCGGGTTCGGGTTCTGCCATTTCGGCGAGGGCGATCTCTTCGGTGGCAAAGGGGGTTTCCTCGAAGGGCACTTCGGCAAAGGGGATCGGCGCCGCCTCGACGGGGGCCTCGACGGGGGCTTCGACGGCGGCCACTGCGGCGACCTCTATGGCGGGTTCTGTCGCAGCGGCAGGAGCGGCGGCCACGCTCAACCCCATCGCCTCGGCGAGCGCCAGTTCGATGGCATCGGCGCCCACGCCGGCAATCGCGGGCTCATCGAGCGGGCCGGGGCGGGACGGGGGGCGCATCGCCTGTGCCATCGCGCCCGACACCCGGATGGTGCGGCCCGCATGGCCGGGCTGATCGGGCGCTGCGTTGCTGCTCACCAGCACTTCGGCCGGGGCAGGGGGCGGCGGGGCGTCATTGCGTGGCACCGTGACCGAGGGCACGGCAGGTTCGCGCACATTGGCGCGGGCGGGCGCGCGGGCAAAGCCCATGTCGAGCAGTTCGCTCACCCGTGCATTGCGGTTCGCCGTGGAGGTCCCGCCAAAGACGGTGGCGATGATCCGCACCTGCCCGCGCTCTGCGGAGGCCACGATGTTGTAACCGGCCGCATTGGTAAAGCCGGTCTTGATGCCGTCGGCACCGGGATAGCTGTCGAGGAACCGGCGGTTGGTATTGGCGACCTCGGCGATGCCCGCATCGGCGGTGCGGCGCGAAAAGAGGTTATAATATTGCGGATAGTCATAGATCATGTGCCGCCCGAGGATCGTCATGTCGCGGGCGGAGGAATAATGCCCTTGGACCGTCAGCCCGTGCATGTTCACGAAATGCGTGTCGCGCAGGCCCATCGCCTGCGCCGTGGCATTCATCCGCGCGGCAAAGGCGGGTTGCGAGCCGCTGATCGCGATGCCGATGGCAGTGGCCGCGTCATTGGCTGATTTGACTGCCGCCGCGCGCAGCAGATAGCGCAGGCGGATCCGCTGGCCGGCGCGCAGGCCGAGCTTTGACGGGGGTTCATTCGCGGCCTCGGCGGTGATCGTCACCTCGGTGTCGAGCGAAATCTCGCCGCGCTGGATCGCCTGGAACGCGACATAGAGCGTCATCATCTTGGTCAGCGAGGCAGGGTGCAGGCGGGTGTCGGCGTTTTGCGAATGGATGATCTCGCCGGTGCGCGCATCCATCACCATCGCGGCAAAGGGGGCGGAATAACCGGCCTTGGGCACGAAGGCCCACGCCAGAATGATGAATAGAAATAACAGCCCGATACGGGCCGACTGTCCCAGTCGACTTGCCACGGTCGTTGCCCTTTTACTGCCTCATGGCGCCGGTTTTTTGGTGGCACCTTATGATTTCCAAAAGCGTAGCACGAACATGCCGAGGCGGAAACACACTAATTTCAAGTGGTTTTCGGTGATTCCCTAGGCCCCGGTGGTATATCTGGGGGGCGGGCGCAGAGTGCCTACGAGATAGGCGAATGTGGCAGCATTGTGGCGGCAGCTTGTCGGCCGATTGTTGCCATCAGGACACAGGTCACGACAGCGCCTCGACCAGGGCGGGCAGGGCGCCCAGCGTCGCGATCTCGCGAAAGCGGGGGTGCGCGCGCGGCGCTTCGGCATGCTCGAACGCCCAGGTCAGGCCATGGGGCACATGGACCCCGTAGCCGCCGGCCTCGATCGCCGGGATCACATCGGACTTGAGCGAATTGCCCACCATCAGCGATTGCGCCGCGCCGTGGCGGGCAAAGATGCGGGTATAGGTGGCCACCGTCTTGTCGCTGACGATCTCGACCGCGTCAAAGAGGTCGCCCAGCCCCGATTGCGCCAGCTTGCGCTCCTGATCGAGCAGGTCGCCCTTGGTGATGAGCACCAGCGCGCCGTGCCCCGACAGCGCCTCGACCGCCGCGCGGGCGCCGGGCAGCAGCTCGATCGGATGCGCCAGCATCTCGCGCCCGGCTGCGAGCAATTCGGCGATGATCGGTGCGGGCACGGCGCCGTCCGTGACCTCGAGGGCGGTTTCGATCATCGAGAGCACGAAGCCCTTGATCCCAAAGCCATAATGGCCAAGGTTGCGGCGTTCGACCGCGACCAGCCGGTCAAGCAGATGGTCGGCGTCCGCGTGATCGCGCAGCAGTTCGGCAAAGCGGGTCTGCGTCAGTTGGAAAAAGCGTTCGTTATGCCAGAGCGTGTCATCCGCATCAAAGCCGATCGTCCATCCCGCCCTGTTGCTCACCCGGCCAATCCCCCCTTATTGCGGCCTTTCCATGGCCCGCGCGCCTCTTATATATAGACCCATTGACCCGCCGCGTGCGGGAAAAACAAGGGGCGACATGCGCAGCGACTTCACCATGATGGCCGACCGACCCGACGACGATGACAACGTCGGCGTCAAGCTCGAGACGCGCACGCGGACGAAGCGGCCGCCTCTTTACAAGGTGTTGATTCTCAACGACGATTACACACCGATGGAGTTCGTCGTGCATGTGCTCGAGCGGTTCTTCGGGATGACCCATGCCCAAGCGTTCGAGCTGATGCTGACCGTCCACAAGAAGGGAATCGCCGTCGTCGGCGTGTTTTCCTACGAGATCGCCGAGACCAAGGTCGCGCTGGTGATGGATTTTGCGCAGCGCCATCAGCACCCGCTGCAATGCACGATGGAAAAGGAATAGGCGCGCCCGCGCGTCTTTGGCCAGCCCATGTCAACATCCCGTCTTGAGACCGCCCTGACCCAAGGGCTGCTGGCCATTCCGCCCGGTCCGATCACGCTGATGCGGCCTCAGGCGGGATATGACCTCGCCGGTCTGCCACGCGACAGGCTCGCGGTCTGCCACAGCTTCCGCCCCGATTGCGCACATTGGGAGGCGATGGGCCTGCCTGTCAGCCAGACCCCGCGCCCCGCGGTGGCCGCCGTTGTCGTGGTGCCCCGGTCCAAGGCGCTCGCCCGCGGGCTGATCGCGCAGGCCTGCGCGATTGCGCCGCTGGTCGTTGTGGACGGGCAAAGAACCGACGGCATCGACAGCCTCTGGCGTGAGGTCCGGGCCGCTCTCGGCGACCTGCCCGGCGTGACCAAGGCCCATGGCCGCTTGTTCTGGTTCGCCGCGACCGGGGCCTTTGCCGATTGGGCCGTCCCTGCGCCAGTGCAGGGGCCAGACGGATATTTTACCCAGCCCGGCGTGTTCTCGGAGGGCGGGCAGGATCGCGGGTCGCTGCTGCTCGCGCAGGCGCTGCCGCCGAAGCTGCCCGCCCGACTGGCCGACCTGGGTGCCGGCTGGGGCTATCTGAGCGCCGCGGCGCTGACGCGCACCGGCGTGCAAAGCGTCGATCTGATCGAGGCCGAGGCGCTCGCCCTCGATTGCGCGCGGCGCAACGTGACTGATCCGCGCGCGGGCTTCGTCTGGGCCGATGCCACGCAGCATGCGCCGGCAACACCCTATGACGGCATCATCATGAACCCGCCGTTCCACGCCGGCCGCGCCGCCGATCCCGCACTGGGGCGCGCCTTCATCGCCGCCGCAGCGCGGATGCTGGCGCCATCGGGGCAGCTCTGGATGGTGGCCAACCGGCACCTGCCCTACGAGGCCACCCTGCGCGAAACCTTCCGCAACGTGGCTGACGCCGGCGGCGACGGGGCGTTCAAGGTCTTTCATGCCACTCGCCCCCTGCGCTGAACTGGGTTAGTCTGTCCGCCTCGGGGGCAGCCACAGGAGACCTGCATGTCATTTTCGATCAGCGGCAAGACAGCCATCGTGACGGGGGCCGCGCATGGTGTCGGCCTCGCGATCGGCCGGCACTTCCACGACGAAGGCGCCAATGTTGTCTTTGCCGACATCGACGAAGAGGCGCTGGAACGCGAGGTCGGGCAGATCTGTGGTGAGGGGCGCACGGCCCGGCTCTTTGCCGGCGACATCCGGCAGCGGCTGACGATCACCAACCTGCTGTCGCTGACCATAGACGCCTTCGAGCGGATCGACATTCTGGTGAACGCCTCGCGCCAGATCGTGCCCTCCGACCCGCTCGACCTCGAGGACACCTCGGTCGAACAGATGCTCGAACAGAATCTGATGACCGCGCTGCGCCTGTCCCAGGCGACGGCCAGGCGGATGATCAAACTCTCCGGCGGGGGTGACGACGCGGGGCCGCTGGGCTCGATCATCAACCTGTCGTCGATCGCGGCACGCCGGGCGCATCCTGATCTGCTGGGCTATTCGATCAGCACCGCCGCACTCGACCAGATGACGCGCTCGCTCGCCGTGGCGCTGGCGCCAAAGCGGATCAGGGTCAATGCCGTGGCCTTCGGATCGGTGATGAGCGCGAGCCTGCGCGGCGCGCTCAAGGACCATGAGGAGTTCCGCGACCAGATCCTCAGCCACACCCCGCTGAACCGGATCGCGAGCCCGGGCGAGGTGTCGGACGCGGTGCAATACCTCGCCTCGGACGCCTCGGGTTTCGTCACCGGTCAGGTGATCACGGTCGATGGCGGCCGGACCCTGATTGACCCGGCCTGCGTCGCGGCACATTAGACCCCCCCCGTTCATCTTTTGGCCCCAAATATCCCGGGGGGAGGTCCGCAGGACCGGGGGGCAGAGCCCCCCATTCTCGTGCAGCGCGCTACTCGGGATAGGCGGCGATGCATTGCTGCATCACGGCGCTGGTCTGGCTTTCCATCTGGCGCTGGCGTTCGAGAAGCGAGGTGAGCTTGGCCCGCTCTGCATTGAGGTCGATGGCAACTGGCACCTGCACGGTGGTCACTTCGGTCTTTTCGCAGCGCACGGTGATCGGCGCGCCGGTGGCATCGGTGCCGGTGCACAGGTCGGGGCGGGTGCGGACCTCTTGCTGGTCGGCCAGACCATAGCCGCGCGCGATATTGGCGCGGGTGGTCTCGACCAGCGCATTGAGCGTGCGCTGTTCGCGCATGGCGTTGTTGATGCAGGCCTCGCGCGGGGTTTCGCAGGCGGCGAGAAACAGCAGGGGGACGAGAAAGAGGGCGCGGCGCATGATGGGTTCCTTCTGGTGGCAGCAGGCAGAAAAGGGTGCTAGATCACCCCGATAGTCAATAACACGGGGACGCCCCATATGACGACAGAGGTTTTCGGGCCGCAAAAGGCCGTCGCGGCCGCCTGGTTCCGGCAGTTGCGCGACAGCATCGTGGCGGAATTCGAGGCGCTGGAGGACCGCCAGAGCGACGGGTCCACAGCCGGCCTGGCGGCCGGCCGCTTCGAAGTGACGCAGACAAGGCGGCACTCTGACGACGGGTCGGATGCCGGTGGCGGGCTGATGAGCGTCATGCGCGGCGGCCGGGTGTTCGAAAAGGTCGGCGTGAACATCTCGACCGTGCACGGCACGCTGGGCGAACGGGCACAGCGCGCGATGGCCGCGCGCGGTGTGCCGGGGATGGCCGACGATCCGCGCTTCTGGGCCTCGGGCATCTCTCTGGTGGCGCATATGCACAACCCGCATGCACCGGCCGTGCACATGAACACGCGGCTCTTCTGGACGCCGGGGGCCTGGTGGTTCGGGGGGGGATCCGACCTCAACCCCTGCATCGAATATGCCGAGGATACCGCGCATTTCCACGCCACGCAGAAGGCGCATCTGGACCCGCATGGCGCGGACCTCTATCCCCGGCTCAAGGCCTGGGCGGATGAGTATTTCTTTGTGCCGCATCGCGGCCGGGCGCGGGGTGTCGGCGGAATCTTCATGGATGATCATTGCACCGGCGATTTCGAGGCTGACCTTGCGCTGACGCAGGATATCGGGCGGGCCTTCCTTCCGGCCTATGTGCCACTGGTGGACCGCCGCCGGGACACGGTCTGGAGTGAGGCCGACAAGGATGTGCAGCTCGTCCATCGCGGGCTTTATGCGGAATACAACCTCGTCTATGACCGGGGCACGAAATTCGGGCTCGAGACCGGGCATGATGCCAATGCGGTGCTGATGAGCCTGCCGCCGCTCGCGAAATGGGTGTGATCCGGCGGAGCGCCTGCGGCGCGCTGTCGTTTGGGTAGAGGGGGGCTCTGCCCCCCGTCTGCTGCGCAGACGCCCCCCGGGATACTTCTGGCCAAAAGATGGGGAGAGGCGGCGGCGCTCAGCCTTCGCGGACCGTGTCGATCATGCGCTGGACATTGTCGGGGTCGGCGTCGGGCGTGATGCCGTGCCCGAGGTTGAAGATATGCGGGCCCTTGGCAAAGGCATCGCGCACGCGGCGGGTTTCCGCGATCAGCGCGTCGCCGCCTGTGACCATGTGGTAAGAGGCGAGGTTGCCCTGCACACAGCCGCCGGTCTGGACGTTGGCCGCGGCCCATTCCGCGCTGACGCCGTCGTCGATGGCGATGCAATCGGCGCCTGTGGCCGCATGGGAGCCGGCAAAGCGGGGGCCCGCGCCGCGCGGAAAGACGATTACGGGCAGGCCCGGGTGGCGGGATTTGAGCGCGGCGGTGATCTTTTGCATCGGGGCGAGGGAAAAATCCGCGAAATCGGCGCCTTGCAGGGTGCCGGCCCAGCTGTCGAAGAGCTTCACGACTTCGGCGCCGGCCTGAACCTGCATCGAGAGGTATTCGACGGTAGCCTCGGTCAGCAGGTCGATGATCCCCTCAAAGAGGGCGCGGTCGGTGGATTTGAGCGCATGTGCCGGGCCCTGGTCGGGGGTGCCGCGCCCGGCGATCATGTAGGAGGCGACGGTCCAGGGCGCGCCGGCAAAGCCGATCAGCGCGGTCTCGCGCGGGAGGGCGCGCGACAGGATGCGCACGGTCTCGTAGATCGGCGCGAGGTGGTCGTGGATGGCGTCGGCGGGTTTCAGTGCGGCGAGGTCGGCGGCGGTGGTGATGGTCGAGAGGCGCGGGCCCTCGCCGGTTTCGAACCACAGGTCCATCCCCAGCGCCTGCGGCAGCAGCAGGATGTCGGCAAAGACGATGGCCGCGTCGAAGCCATAGCGGCGGATCGGCTGCAATGTGACCTCGGCGGCCAGTTCGGAATTGTAGCACAAGGACAGGAAATCGCCCGCCTGTGCCCGCGTGGCGCGGTATTCGGGGAGGAACCGCCCCGCCTGCCGCATCATCCAGATCGGCGGGATGGGCAGGGTTTCGCCCGCAAGCGCGCGCAGCAGTGTCTTGGTCTCGGCCATGTCTTGTCCTTTTGCGTTGCGTTGTCGTCCCAACTGGACAGGGCAATGTCAAGATGGTTGTCTGCCGCCACGCACCTGCTAGAAGGCTGAAATGACTGCATCGCTCCCCTCTCCCGCCCGCCCGCTCGTCATTGGAACCCGTGGATCGCCGCTCGCGCTCGCGCAGGCGCATGAGACGCGCGCGCGGTTGATGGCGGCGTTCGGCTTGCCCGAGGATGCCTTTCGCATCGCCGTCATCAAGGTGACGGGCGACGCGGTGCAGGATCGGCCGCTCAAGGAGATCGGGGGCAAGGGGCTTTTTACCCGCGAGATCGAGGAGGCCTTGCTCGCCGGTGAGATCGACATCGCGGTACATTCGATGAAGGACATGCCGGTAGAACAGCCCGCCGGGCTGATCCTCGACACCTATCTGCCGCGCGAGGATGTGCGCGATGCCTTTGTGGCGCTGACCCCCGGCGGGCTGGCGGATCTGCCGCAGGGGGCGGTGGTGGGCACCTCGTCGCTGCGCCGCCGCGCGCAACTGCTGCACCGGCGGCCTGACCTGCGGATCGTGGAGTTTCGCGGCAATGTGCAGACGCGCCTGCGCAAGCTGGGCGACGGGGAAGCGCAGGCGACCTTCCTTGCCATGGCGGGGCTCAACCGGCTGGCGATGCACGATGTGCCGCGCGTGCCGATCGCGGTGGACGACATGCTGCCCGCCGTCGCGCAGGGCGCCATCGGGATCGAGCGGCGGCTGGATGATTCCAGGGTGGCCGATCTGCTCGCTGCGATCCATCACGGGCCGACGGGCCAGCGGCTTGCGGCGGAGCGGGCCTTTCTCGCGGCACTCGACGGGTCCTGCGAGACGCCCATCGGCGGGCTGGCGGAGCTTGACGGTGGCACGCTGCGGCTGAGGGGCGAGATCCTGCGCACGGACGGCTCGCAGGTGCTGAGCGATGATGCCAGCGCGCCGGTGGAGGATGGCGCGGCGCTGGGTCGCGCGATGGCGGTGCGGCTGCTGGAGCGGGCCGGGCCCGGGTTCTTTGGCTAGGACGCTGGTCGCGCCCGGTCGAGCCACATCAGCCAGGACACCGCCAACCCCATCAGGATGCCGCCCAGCACCGGCACCAGCCCATAGCCGCTGGCCCATGTGCCAAAGCCGAAGGTCAGCGCCGCGAGCCCGTCCGAGGCGATGCGTTGCAGCGCCAGCAGCGAGGCCCCCGCGCCCGCCCGCGCGCCCATCAGGTCCTGCAGATAGCCGATGGCGAGCGCGTAGATGAAACCACCGCCAATGCCGGCCGGCAGCACCAGCAGCCAGACCGCATCGCCGGGCGCCAGCACCGGCAGCAGGATCAGGAAGGCGGCGTAGATAAAGGTGCCCAGCGCGATCACATGCAGCCGGCGCAGGTAGGCCAGCAGGCGGAAGGCGTTGAGCGAGGTCATGATCTCGACCGCGACGAACAGGCCAAAGAACAGGCCCACCGCCCCCGGACCATGCCCGGCCCCGGCAAAGATCAGCCCCGTGACCGCCCCCGCCAGCGCCCCGCCCAGATGGATCGCGCCGATCAGCATCACCCGGCCTACGATCGTCGGGGCCAGCATCTCGGCCAGGGCGCTGCGAAAGCCAAGGCCCGATTTCTGCTCGACCCAGGGCGCCGCCGCATCGCGCGGCCAGCCGCGCAGCACGAGGAGCAGCGTGAGCCCGCCAAAGGCCGCGAGCGCGGGATAGAGCCGCAGCAGCGGCACTTCGCCCGCGAGCGCCAGCCCCCAGAGCGGCAGGACCGTCACGAAGGGCAAGGCAAAGAACGACCGGATGATCGCGATGATGCCATCGCGGTCCTGCGCGGGCAGGGGGGCCAGCACAAGCCGCGCCACGGCAAAGATCTGGCCCAGAAGCGAGGCGCTGACCGGCAGGAGCAGCGCATGGGCGAGGACAAAGGCCGCGGGCGTGTTGCCCAGCCAGACAATCAGCGCACCGGAGGTCATCGCCACGCTCGCCAGCAGCGCCATCAGCCAGCGGCTGGGACGCTGATCGGTCAGGATGCCGATGCCCACCGCCGCACCCACGCCCACGGCCAGCGCGACCATGAGCAGCAGCGCATAGGCCGCGTCCGACAGGCCAAAGACGGTGATCGCGACCAGCGACTGATAGGGGCCGATCGTGCTGACATGCGCGCCGAACAGGAACACGGCCAGGCAGAGCATCCGCAGCACCGGCGTTTGCCAGATATGGTGCAACTGGTTCAGCATCGCCTAGTCGGCTCCCGGCAGGACCTTGCCCGGATTGAGGATGCCGCGCGGATCGAGCGCGGCCTTGAGCGCGTGCATCGCCGCGATGGCAACGGGGTCCTTGTGGCGCTGCATCGAGCCGAGCTTGGTCAGGCCGATCCCGTGTTCGGCGGAAAACGATCCGCCGAGGTCCGCGACCACCGCATCGACCGCCGCGCGCATCCGGTCATTCAGGGCGGGGTCCGGGTCGGCGGGATAGACGGTGTAATGCACATTGCCGTCGCCCAGATGCGCCACGCAGAAATCCTGCGCGCCGGGGTCGAGCGCGCGCATCCGCGCCCCGGCGATGTCGAGGAAATCGGCCACCCGGTCGAGCGGCACGGCAATGTCGCAATCCACGAAAGGCCGCCGCCAGAGCGTGATCTCGGCCGCGGCCTCGCGCCGGGCCCACATCTCGGCCCGCTGGGCGGCGTTCTGCGCCACCACCGCGTCCAGCAGCGTGCCATCGTCGAGCATCGCGGCGAGCGTGTCCTCGAGCAGCGTCACCACCGGCACGGACCCGTCGGGCAGCGGCGTGGCATCGCGCGGCGCGGTGGCGCCGACCTCGATCAGGATGTTGACCTCGTGGCGCGTGGCAAAGGGCGGCCGCGCCCCCGCGACCCGCGTCAGATGCACGTCGATGTAGCGTCCCGGCATGTATTCGAACGCCTCGACAGCACCACCCGTCGCGTCCTGCACCCGGTTGAGCAGCGACAGCGCATCGGCCAGCGCCGGCACCGCCACCATCGCGGTCGCATAGGCGCGCGGGCGCGGCCGCAGCTTGAGCACGGCGGCGGTGATGATGCCCAGCGTCCCCTCGGCCCCGATCATCAGGTGGCGCAGGTTGTAGCCGGCGTTGTCCTTGTGCAATTCGCTCATCAGGTCCATGACGCGGCCGTCGGCGAGCACCACCTCGAGCCCCAGGCACAGGTCGCGCGTATTGCCGTAGCGCAGCACGTTGGACCCGCCCGCATTGGTCGAAAGCACGCCCCCGATCATCGCAGAGCCGCGCGCGCCAAAGGTCAGCGGAAAGATCAGGTCATGCGCGGCCGCCGCCTCGTGCAGCGCCGAGAGCACCACGCCGGCCTCCACGATGGCGATGCGGCCGGCCTCGCGGATCTCGCGGATGCGGTTCATCCGGTCGAGCGACAGCATCAGCCCGCCGGTGGTCATGGTGCCGCCGACAAGGCCCGTGTTGCCCGACACCGGCACCACCGGCGTGCCGGTCTCATGCGCGATGCGCAGGGCGGCGGCGACCTCGGCCGTGGTTGCGGGGCGCAGCACGGCCAGCGGCGCGGCGGTGTATTTGCCGGTCCAGTCCTCCTGCCATTTCGCGGTCGCGGCACCGGTCAGGACATGGTCCGCGCCAAGGACGGCGCGCAGGCGGTCGAGGATGTCCATGGTGGCTCCGGCGGCTTGGGGTGAACGGTGTCAGTGATGGCGCAAATTCCGACCGGGTGAAAGGGGCCGCACCCTGTGCCGGCCCCTCTATTTCCGGGTTGACGCGCGCGGGGCGCTGGCTTAGGCAGCGCGCTGATGGCGAGGTAGCTCAGCTGGTTAGAGCACACGACTCATAATCGTGGGGTCGGGGGTTCGAGTCCCCCCCTCGCCACCATCGGCTTTCCGCGGATTTCCGGCCCGTCCCCTAGCGCAACCGCGCCAGCAATTCGCGCGATGGCGCGCCTGTCACCGCCAGCCCGTTGCGGGTCTGGTAGGCGGTGATGGCGGCGCGGGTGTTGGGGCCGATCACGCCGTCGCTGCCCTGCGTGTCAAAGCCTGCGGCGGTCAGGCGGCGTTGCACCTCTTGCCGGTCCGCGAGCGTCATGCCCTGCGCGTCGGGGGGAAAGGTGCCGCGCACCGGGCCGCCGCCGCGCAGGCGGTCGGACAGGTGGCCGACGCCGATCACGTAATTCTCGGAATTGTTGTAGCGGGTGATGACGGTGAAATTGCGGAAGGTCATGAAGGCCGGCCCCGACGCGCCTGCCGGGATGATGACCGAGGCCGCACCGAAGTCACCCACCGGGCGGCCGTCCATGTCGCGCACGCCCTGCGCGGTCCAGTCGGCGACCGGGCGCGCGCTGCCGCGCCCGGTCTGGCCCATGGCAAAGCCCGCAGGCAGCCGCACCTCGACCCCCCAGGGCTGGCCCCGCGTCCAGCCCGCGCGTTGCAGATAGGCCGCGGCCGAGGCGAGCGCGTCGGTGGGGTCGTCGCTCCAGATGTCGCGGCGGCCGTCGCCGCGGAAATCGACCGCATAGGCGAGGTAGGAGGTCGGGATGAACTGCGTATGCCCCATCGCGCCCGCCCAGCTTCCCACCATCCGCTCGGGCGTGGTGTCGCCGTTCTGCAGGATGCGCAGCGCCGCGACGAGCTGTTGTTCAAAGAACGCGCCACGCCGCCCGTCATAGGCCAGCGTTGCCAGCGCCGAAACCACCGGCACGCTGCCGCGCCGCTCGCCGAAAAAGCTTTCGAGCCCCCAGACGGCGGCGACGACCTGGCGTTCGACGCCGAACCGCGCCTCGACCTCGGCCAGCACGCCCGCGTATTGCGCCATCGCGGCGCGGCCCTTGGACAAACGCTCCTCGGAGGCAGCGATGGCGAGGTAATCCTCGAGCGTGCGGGTGAACTCGGTCTGGTTGCGGTCGCGTTCGATCACGCCGGGCAGGAACCCCGCGCCGCGCAGCGCGCTGTCGAGAGTGCCCGCGCTGATCCCTTGCCCGGCCGCGCGGCCGCGAAACCCCGCGACCCAGGCGTCAAAGCCCGCATTGGGCACGGCGGGAAATTGCGCCTCGGCCGCGCGGGGCCGGCTGCCGCCCATCGCGCGCGGTGCGACACCCGCCCCGCAGGCCGAGAGCATGAGGGCCCCAAGGGCCGAAATCACATGTCGTCGCTGCATCCCGCCCGCCATTCTCTTGCTGCTCTTTGGCGGGCAGATTAACCCAGACGGGCCAGCGGCAACAGCGGCGATACGGCGCGCGGCGATCACAAAGACGCAGCACCCGGTCAGCCGAACAGGAAATCCTCGGCCGCCATCGTGCTGACCCAGCGGAATGACACCATCATGTCGGTCGCGCCGTCGCCGTTGCCGTCGATGCGCAGATAGGTGCCGTCATAATAGCAGGAGGCCTGCCCGCCGCCGAGATAGTCGAGCTGCGCCAGTGCCATCGGCCCGTAGGCGCGCAGGTCGATCTTGTCCGACCCGCTGCGGAACCCCTCGACGACGTCGATCGTGTCGGCGGTCATGCCGCTGTCGCCCGCGCGGAACACCAGCGTGTCGGTGCCGCGCTTGTTCTCCCACAGGTAGAACCGGTCGAGACCGCCGCCGCCGGTCAGCACATCGCGCCCTTCACCGGCATAGAGGCTGTCCGTGCCGTCGCCGCCCTCGAGCCGGTCCGCGCCGTCGCCGCCATAAAGCGTATCGTTGCCAGCATCGCCGGACAGCCGGTCGTTGCCCCTGTCGCCGTGCATCCGGTCATTGCCCTCGCCGCCGTAAAGCCGGTCCTTGCCGTTGCCGGCGCCCTGCACGTCGTCTCCGAGCCCGCCATAGAGCCAGTCGCCGCCGTCATCGCCCCAGAGCGTGTCGTCGCCGGATTCGCCGAAAAGCGTGTCGCGCCCGTCTCCGCCGCCGGCGGTATCTTTGCCGGTGCCCGCGCGCACGGTGTCATTGCCGTCACTGGCCCAGACGCGGTCATTGCCGCCGCCGGCAAGGAAGGTTTCGTTGCGGGCGGACTTGAAGTAGCTGGAATAGCTGCCGCTGCCGAGCGTATCGGCCCCCTCGGACCCGTGCACGACATTGACGCCGTTGAGAAAGAAGTTGAGCCAGCCGGCCACGTCCGCCGTGGTCTCGTTGCTCGCCCCGTCCTCGTTCACATAGCGCCCGTTGGCCACGTCAAAGCCATAGTGATAGATCGCGTCGGCAACGGTATTGATGAAATTGCGGCCCTTGAACTGCATCGACCCGCCATCGTTCTGCACGAGGTGAAAGCCGGTCTCGACGCTGCCGTTGTCATTGCCGTGGCCGAGGATGAACTGCTGCCAGGCGGCCGGGTTGCGGAACACGGCGTGCGACACCTGCTCCATGTCAGCACCGGTGAGCAACCCGTCGTCATTGACGCCGCTGGCGGCAATCGCCTCGAGCAGGACGCGGTTGAGAGTGGTGGCAGCCGCAAGCCCGCCACGAATGTCGGCGGCGCTGGTCTGCGCGCGCAACCCGGGGTCGGCACCGACGGCGGCGACAAGGTTCTCGAGAGTGGTCGGCATCGGTCGTTCCTCCGAAATGGCTCCGCGCCCTTTTGCGGCGAGGTCTTGCGCACGATCCGGGCCTTTTCACGGCAAGGTTGCGGCCTTGCCATGACAGCGGCTGGCGGGCGTTCCCTGTCAGGGGGTGACTTCAGGGGATCACGTCAGGGTTGCGCGGGCAAGTCCGCCGCGCGGGCCTGCGCAGAAACCCGCCACCGGGCCGGGGCGGATCGGCGGGTGTCAGCCGGTGATGGTGACGGGGCTGGCGAGGCGGTGTTCCTGCAGGTTCGCCCCCGGCCCGATCCGGTCGATGACGGCAAAGAGGCCCGGTTCCGCCAGCGGCGTGAGCACACCGTGCCAGGTATTGCGCAACAGGTTGATGCCCTGACCCGGCGCGGTGAGAAAGGCGCGGATGCGGGCCGGGGTGCCGTCGTCATCCTCGGCCACGATCACCAGAAAAGGGTGCAGCGTCATCGGCACAAAGGCCTGGCTTGCGTCGGGGTGACGTTCGAGCAGGTCGAGGACATGGGGCAGGCTGCGCGGCGTGGCGTGAAAGAGCGATAGGCCCGCGCGCCCATCGGGCCCGAAGTCGAGCCGCGCCCGGTCGTGCCAGCGGCCGCAAAGCCCGGCATTGATCAGCCGGTCGGGCGCGCCGGCGGTGTCAAGGACGTCGCCGAAGGGGGCGAAGGCATCGGGCGTGAGCGGCGTGGCGCGGATCATCGGTATCGGCCTTGTGGCTGGGCGGGCTAGGGGGGCTGTCTGCCCCCCTGTCCCTGCGGGACACCCCCCCGAGGATATTTGGGGCAAGATGAAGCCGGTCAGAGGGTCAGGGCAGGATGGCGGTTCACATCCTTGTAGAGCAGGTAGCGGAAGGCCGTGTCACCTGTGGCGATGCAGGCCTGCGGGCAGAAGGCGCGCAGCCACATGAAATCGCCCGGGCCGACATCGACCCAGTCGGTGTTGAGCAGGTAGCGCGCGGTGCCCTGAAGGACGTAGAGGCCATGCTCCATCACATGGGTTTCGGCAAAGGGGATGCGCCCGCCGGGGCGGAAGGTGACGATATTGACATGCATGTCGTGGCGCAGGTCGGCAGGATCGACAAAGCGCGACGTGCCCCAGGATCTGCTTGCGGGCATCCAGCTGATCGGCGTCACCCGGTCGGCTGTCAGCACGGCGCCGGGCAGTTCGAGGCCTGGCGCGCGCTGGTGGCGCTTGCGGATCCAGTGCAGTCGGGCGGGGACCACGCCGCCGTTGCGCAGGGTCCAGCGCGCGCCGGGCGGGATGAAGGCATAGCTGCCGGTGCTCAGCCGGTGGAGCTTGCCATCGAGCACGAGGTCAAGCGCACCGCTGGCGAGAAAGAGGCCCGCCTCGGCCTGCGCGTCGGGTTCGGGCATGTCGCTGCCGCCGCCCGGCGAAATCTCGACCGCGTATTGGGCAAAGGTTTCGGCAAAGCCCGAGAGCGGGCGCGCGATGATCCAGGCGCGGGTGGCCTGCCAGCCGGGCAGCAGGCTCGCCGTGATGTCACGCATCGTGCCGGCGGGGATGAAGGCATAGGCGGTGGTGAATATGGCGCGGTTGGCGGCGGGGTCGTCGGTCAGCGGCGGCAGGCCGCCGGGCGGAAAGGCGTAGCCGGTTATGAGGTCGTCGGTCATGGCAGGATCGCTTTCAGACGGTGATGGGCGATGCGTTCGACCTGTGCACAGGCGGTCGTGATCTCGGTCGCTGTGTCATGGGCGAGGCGGGTTTCAAAGGCGGCGAGGATCGACGCCTTGGTATTGTCGCGCACGGCGATGATGAAGGGAAATCCGTGGCGTTCGACATAGGCGGCGTTGAGCGCCGTGAACTGCGCGCGCTCTGCATCGGTGAGCGCGTCGAGCCCGGCGCTGGCCTGTTCCTGCGTGCTTTCGGCCGTCAGCCGCCGGGCCTGCGCCAGTTTGCCCGCAAGGTCGGGGTGCGCGCAGAGCACGGCGAGCCTTTCGTCCGGGCTGGCGCTGCGAAACACGCGGGCCATGGCTGCGTGCAGGCCGGTGGCGCTGTCATGGGCGGGGCCGAGTTCAAGCGCAAAGGCGCGCTCGGCCACCCAGGGCGAGTGTTCGAAGATGCCGCCGAAACGCGCGACGAATGCTGCGCGGTCCATCTGGCTGGGCCGGTCGTGGCGCCGGTGCGGGTGGGTCGCCGCCCAATGGGCCGCGATCTGCCCGCGCGTGGCGAACCAGGCCGCGCCGCTGGACTGCGCATGGTCGAGAAAGCGCATGAGCCCCGCGATCTTGCCCGGACGGCCGATCAGGCGGCAATGCAGGCCGATCGAGAACATCCGCCCGCCCTCAGTCACCAGCGTGTCGAAGGTGTCGATCAGGTAGTCGCCGAACTGCCGTCCGGTGATATAGCCGGGCGCGGTGGCAAAGCGCATGTCATTGGCTTCGAGCGTGTAGGGGATGACAAGCTGGTCGCGCGCGCCCACCTCGCGCCAATAGGGCAGGTCGTCATCGTAAGTGTCTGATATCCAGTCGAATTGCCCGGTCTCGGCGGTCAGCTGCACGGTGTTTTCCGAACAGCGCCCGGTGTACCAGCCGCGCGGCGCGCTCCCCGTCACCTCGGTATGCAGGCGGATCGCCTCGGTGATGGCGGCGCGCTCCTCCTCCTCGGGCATGGCGCGGTGTTCGACCCATTTCAGCCCGTGCGAGGCGACCTCCCACCCCGCTGATTGCATCGCCGCGACCTGTTCGGGCGCGCGGGCGAGCGCCGTTGCCACGCCAAAGATCGTCACCGGCAGGGCGCGGCCGGTGAACAGGCGGTGAAGCCGCCAGAACCCCGCCCGCGCGCCGTAGTCATAGAGCGATTCCATGTTCCAGTGGCGCTGTCCCGGCCAGGGCGCGGCGCCGGCGATGTCGGACAGAAAGGCCTCGGACGCGGCATCGCCGTGCAGGACAGAGTTTTCGCCACCCTCCTCGTAGTTCAGCACAAGGCTGACCGCCACGCGCGCGCCGCCCGGCCAGCGCGGGTCGGGGGGCGTGGCGCCATGGCCGGTCATGTCGCGCGGATAGCGGGGCGGTGACGGATCGGGCATCTGGGTCTCCGGTGCTTGCGAAATCACTATGCGGGTCAGGGCGGGGGTTGCAAGCGGCGCGCGGCCACGCATGATAGCAGATAACAGGGGAGCAAGTGATGAGCGACGGATTCTTGACGACCCATGTGCTGGATACAGCGCGCGGGGTGCCGGCGGCGGGCCTGCGGGTCATGCTCTATGAGGTGACGGGCAACAGCCACCGCAAGATCGCCGAGGCGGTGACCAATGCCGACGGGCGCACCGATGCGCCGATTCTTCCCGCCGCGAAATTCGTGCCGGGCACCTATGAGCTGGTGTTTTGCGCGGGCGACTACCTGCGCGCGACCGGTCAGGCGGGTGGCGAGCAGGCGGGGGCAGAGCCGCTGTTTCTCGACGAGGTGCCGATCCGCTTTGGCATGGCCGAGGCGGATGCACATTACCATGTGCCGCTGCTGCTGTCTGCCTACGGCTATTCGACCTACCGGGGCAGTTGATGGAACCCACACTGCTCCTCCACTGGGCCGAATTCGCCGTGCGCTGGCTGCATGTGATCACGGCCATCGCCTGGATCGGGTCGTCCTTCTATTTCATCGCGCTCGACCTTGGCCTGCACCGCGACCGCGCTCTGGCCTCCGGGGCGGATGGGGAGGAATGGCAGGTGCATGGCGGCGGGTTCTACCATGTGCAGAAATACCTCGTGGCGCCCGACCGGATGCCCGATGACCTGATCTGGTTCAAATGGGAAAGCTACTGGACATGGCTCAGCGGCTTTGCCCTGCTGGTGCTGGTCTATTATCTGGGCGCCGAGCTTTTCCTCATCGACCCCAATGTGCTCGATATCGCGGTCTGGCAGGGGGTGGCGATCTCGCTCGCCTCGCTGGCCTTTGGCTGGGGGGTCTATACCACGCTGTGCAAGGTTTTCGTGGCCAGCAACCCGACGCTGCTGATGGTGGCGCTGTTCGGCGTTCTGGTGGCGATGGCGCTGTTCTACACGAATGTCTTTTCCGGCCGCGCGGCGCTGTTGCATCTGGGGGCCTTCACCGCCTCGATCATGACCGGCAACGTGTTCTTTGTCATCATGCCGAACCAGCGCATCGTCGTGGCTGACCTCAAGGCCGGGCGGGTGCCGGATGCCAAATACGGCAAGATCGCCAAGCAGCGCAGCACGCATAACAATTACCTCACGCTGCCGGTGATCTTCCTGATGCTGTCGAACCATTATCCGCTGGCCTTTGCCAGCGACTGGAACTGGCTGATCGCGAGCCTGGTGTTCCTGATGGGGGTCAGTATCCGGCATTTCTTCAACTCCATGCATATGCGCAAGGGGCGGCTGTGGTGGACATGGGGGGTGACGGCGGCGCTGTTCGCGGCCATCGTCTGGCTGTCCTGGCCCTCGCCCTATGCCTATGGCGAGGAAGAGGCGGCGATGGCCCCGGCCGCACAGCGCTATGCGCAGGCGGCGGGGTTCGAGGCGGTGCATGACATCGTGCTGGGGCGCTGTTCGATGTGCCACGCGGCCGAGCCCTATTTTGGCGACATGCTTTGGCCGCCCAAGGGCGTGATGCTGGAAACCCCCGGCCAGATCGCCGCGCAGGCGCGGTCGATCTATCTGCAAGCCGGGGCGAGCCATGCGATGCCGCCGGCCAATATCAGCTATATGGAACCCGCCGAGCGCGCGACGATCGTGGCCTGGTTCGAAGGCGCGCGCTGACTCTCACCACCCCGGCCGCGCCCCCGGACTGATCGTCGCGCCGTGAGTATTTGGGGCGCAAAGAAGCCATGAGTGCTGCGCATCGGCCCCCGCCGGGGGATTTTCGCCGGGCAGGGGGACTTGGCAAGGCAAGGGCGCGCGTCCCCCCCTTCATCTTGCCAAAAATATCCTCGCCGAAGGCTCCGCACCCGGCCATCCCGCGCTGGCGGATGGGTCAGCGGATGCGCATCTCGGTCTTGGCGTCGAACACATAGGCGCGCGCGGGATCGACGATCAGGCCGACGCGGGTGCCCTCGTCGCTGCGGGTCTCGCCGCGTTCCTCGACCACGATCCGTTCGCCCGAGGGCGCGATGAGATAGGCGTAGGACACGCCGCCGAGGCTTTCCACGAGGTCAACGCGGTGGGTGTCGCCGGGGCCGAGCGCGAGATGTTCGGGGCGCAGGCCAACCGTCACCGCGTGGCCCTGATGCGCGGGTGCGAGCGGTTTGGCCAGGGTGGCGGCGAGGCCGGGCACCTCGATGCCGCCGGCCACGGCCTTGCCGGCGAGGAAATTCATCGCGGGCGAGCCGATGAAGCCCGCCACGAACCTGTTGTCGGGGTCGCGGTAGAGGTCCATCGGGCGGCCGGCCTGTTCGATCCGGCCAGAGCGCAGCACGACGATCTTGTCCGCCAGCGTCATCGCTTCGACCTGGTCATGGGTGACGTAGATCATCGTCGCGCCGATTTCCTTGTGCAGGCGCGCGATCTCGACCCGCATCTCGACGCGCAACTCGGCGTCGAGGTTCGAGAGCGGCTCGTCGAACAGGAACACCTCGGGCCCGCGCACGATGGCGCGCCCGATCGACACGCGCTGGCGCTGGCCGCCCGACAGTGCGGCGGGCTTGCGTTTGAGGTAGTCGTCGAGCTTGAGGATGCGGCTCGCCTCGGCCACCTTGGCCCTGATCTCGGGCTTGGGGTGGCCGTTCATCCGCAGGCCAAAGCCCATGTTTTCCTCGACCGTCATGTGCGGGTAGAGCGCGTAGGTCTGGAACACCATCGCCACGCCGCGTTCCGACGGGTCGAGCCGGGTGACATCGCGGCTGCCGATGCGGATCGCGCCGCCGGTGGTTTCCTCGAGCCCCGCGACCATGCGCAGGAGCGTGGATTTGCCGCAGCCGGACGGCCCGACGAACACGCAGAACTCACCGTCCTCGACCGTCAGGTCCACCCCGTGGATCACCTGGGTCTCGCCGTATTTCTTGACGACCTTCTGCAGTGTCACGCCAGTCATGCGAATTTCTCCTTGAGCGGGGCGGCGGTCGCGGCCCCCGATGTGTCTGGAATACCGGTGTCGGGAAAGCGCCAGTCCTGCGCGTCACGCGCGATCTGCCGGGCGGTGTCGCGCAAGAGCGGCACAAGCAGCTCGAGCCCGGAGAGCGACGTGCGGCGCAGCGTGCTCGTGACCGAGAGCGCGCCGAGCAGGCGGTCGCCGGTGGTCAGGATCGGCAGCGCCACGCAGATGATGCCGGGCTCGTGCTCTTCGCGGTCAAAGCCGTAGCCGGCGGCGCGGATCTGGACCAGCTCGGCACGCAGGCTCGCTGCGTCGCGCAGGGTGTGCGCGGTGAAGGGGTGGAAGGACTGTTGCGCCAGCGCGGCCTCTTGCGCGGGGTCGTCGAGAAAGGCCAGCATCACCTTGCCCACGCCGGTGCAATAGGCCGGGCCGATCTTGCCCGCCTGGCTGAACATCTCGATCGGGCGGGTGGCGTTGCGCTTGTCCACATAGAGAACCTGCGCGTGGTCGAGCTGCGCGAGGTGCACCGTTTCGCCGACCGAGGCGGAGAGCCGGTCGAGGTAGGGGCGCGCGACCGGGGCCAGCGTGCTTTGCGCCCAGGCGGCATGGGCGAGGCGCACGAGGCGGACGCCGGGGGCATAGCTCTGCCGGTCGGGGTCAAAGGCGAGCATTCCCTGATGCGTGAGCGTCTGCACCAGCCGGTAAAGCGTCGCCTTGGGATAGGGCGAAGCGTCGAGCAGTTCGGAAAAGCGCACGGGCCGGCCGAAAGCCGCGATCTGGTCGAGCACGTCCAGAGCCTTGCCTACGGTGCCGTCGCCGGTCGCCGCCATCTGCTGTTTCCCCTCCCTCGGGCCGGACCGCGTCTGGCCTGTTGACAAGCATAGGCGCTTTGCGGTTATGATTTCAATATTCAAAACACGGTTCCATATAATGAAACTACGGTTTTGACGCATCTCAGGGAGGACTTCATGATGCAACTCACCAAAAGCGCCCCGCTGGCGCTTGCCATTGCCTTGCTGGCCACGACCAGCGCGATGGCACAGCAGCGCACGCTCAACTATTACGCCGACTATGACCCGATCCCGCTCGCCGCGATGGAAGCGCTGATCGCTGATTTCGAAGCGGAAAATCCCGATATCGACGTGGTGCTCCAGAACTTTGACCACGAAGGTTACAAGACCGCGATCCGCAACTTCCTGACCACCGACGCCCCCGATGTGGCGAACTGGTATGCCGGGAACCGGATGGCGCCCTTTGTCAACTCGGGTCAGTTCATGGATGTGTCCGACGTCTGGGCCGACAACGGCCTGGCCGATTCGCTCGGCTCGGCGCTCGCCTCGATGACCATCGACGGCAAGCAGTGGGGCGTGCCCTATACCTATTACCAGTGGGGCATCTACTACAACAAGGACGTCTATGCCCAGGTCGGGGCCGAAGTGCCCACCACCTATGACGAATTCGTCGCCAACTGCGCGCTGTTCAAGGCCGCCGGCATCGACTGCCTGACCACCGGCACGTCGGCGCTGTGGCCGGGGGCCGGCATTTTCGACTATATGAACCTGCGGACCAACGGCTATGATTTCCACATGGCCCTGACCAATGGCGAGGTCGAATGGACCAGCCAGGGCGTGCGCGACACCTTTGCGCAATGGGCCCGTCTGGTCGAGCCCGGCTATATCACCGCCAACCATGCTGCCATCGACTGGCAGGATGCGGCCGCGCTGATGGTGCAGGGCAAGGCCGCGAATTACGTCATGGGCAACTTTGCCGTGGGCGTGCTCAAGGAAGGCGGGATGACCGACGATACGCTCGGCTTCATGCCCTTCCCGACGATCAACCCCGATGTGCCGCGCGCCGAAGAAGCGCCGACCGACACCATGCACATCCCCTCGGGCGCGACCAACGTCGAGGACGCCAAGACCTTCCTCGCCTTCGTGGCGCGGGCGGATGTGCAGACCAAGCTCAACGCCGCCATCGGCCAGCTGCCGATGAATGCGGGCTCTTCGGTGGGCGATGACCCGTTCATCCAGGCCGGTTTCGAGCTCTTGTCAACCACGCCGGGCGGCATCGCGCAGTTCTTTGACCGCGATGCGCCGGCCGAGATGGCCAAGATCGGGATGGAAGGGTTCCAGGAGTTCATGGTGATCCCCGGCAACCTCGATGACATCCTCGCACGGCTGGAGCAGGCGCGTCAGCGCATCTACCAGTAACCATACCAGGCGCGGCGGCCGGGCCACCGGCCGCCGCGCGCATGTCAGAAGGGGGGGGCGGCCATGGCCATGACGTCAACAGAGTTGCGCAGCCGGTCGTGGTGGCGGTCGAACCAGCAATGGCTCACGCCATGGCTGTTCCTGACGCCGGGCCTGATCATGTTCGCGCTCTATGTGGTCTGGCCGATTTTCGAGAGCTTTCGCATTTCGTTCTACAACTGGGACGGGCTGGGAGAAAAGCGCTGGCTGGGCTGGGGCAATTATGTCGAGCTGTTCGGCGACCGGGCGTTCAAGACCTCGCTGCGCAACAATGTCATCTGGCTGCTGCTCTACATGCTGGCGGTGCCCATCGGGCTGGGACTTGCGATTTTCCTCAACCAGACGGTGCGCGGCATCCGGATCTACAAATCGCTGTTCTTTTTCCCTTTTGTCATCAGCCAGGTCGTCGTCGGCCTGATGTTCTCGTGGTTCTACGCGCCCAATTTCGGGCTGCTCTACAACCTGATCGAATGGGTGACGGGCAAGGGGATCGCCATTCTGGCCGACCCGACGCTGGCCACATACGGGATCATCGCCGCCGGCCTCTGGCCGCAGATCGCCTATTGCATGATCCTCTACCTCACCGGCCTCAACAACGTCGCCACCGACCAGATCGAGGCCGCGCGGCTCGACGGGGCCAAGGGGCTCAAGATGCTGTGGTTCGTGATCCTGCCGCAGCTTCGCCCGGCGACCTTCATCGCGGTGGTGGTGACGGTGATCGGGGCGCTGCGGTCGTTCGACCTGGTGTCGATCATGACCAATGGCGGGCCTTTCGGGTCGTCACGGGTGCTGTCCTATTACATGTATGAACAGGCGCTGTCGGAATATGGCTATCGCATGGGCTATGGCGCGGCCATCGCGGTGGTGCTGTTTCTCATCATGATGGTGTTCATCTCGGGCTTCATCTGGAAGATGATGCGCGACGAGCGGGGGGATCGCTGATGTTTCCAAGGCCCATCGCCACGCGCGGCCCTGGTGCGCGCGCGCTCTACCAGATCGCGCTGCCCGTCGCGCTCATCATCTGGCTGTTTCCGCTGCTGGGCGTCGCGCTGACCTCGGTGCGGCCGGCCTCCGACCTCGCGGCGGGCAACTACTTCGGGATGCCCTCGTCGATTGCCTTCAGCAATTATGTCGATGTGTTCCAGAACTCGCCGATCGGGCGCTATATCTTGAACAGCTTCAAGGTGACGATCCCCACGGTGATCGGCACGCTGGTCTTGTCCTGCATGACCGGCTTTGCGCTGGGCGTTTACCGGTTCCGCGGCAATATCCTGATCTTTTTCCTGTTTGTGGCGGGCAACTTTGTGCCGTTCCAGATCCTGATGATCCCGGTGCGCGACATCACGGTGCAGATGGGGCTCTACAACTCGACCGCCGGGCTGGCGCTGTTCCATATCGCGTTCCAGACCGGGTTCTGCACGCTCTTCATGCGCAATTTCATCGGCGCCCTGCCGCGCGAGCTGATCGAGGCGGCGCGGGTCGAAGGCGTCGCGGAATGGCGGATCTTCTGGTTCATCGTGCTGCCGCTGATGCGTCCCGCCATCGCGGCGCTGTCGGTGCTGGTGTTCACCTTCATCTGGAACGACTTCTTCTGGGCCACGGTGCTGACCACCTCGGCCAGCACGCAGCCGGTGACGGCGGGCCTGTCGTCGCTGAACGGGCAATGGATCGCCGCCTGGCACCTGGTCTCGGCCGGATCGATCATCGCGGCGCTGCCGCCGGTGGCGATGTTCTTTCTGATGCAGAAGCATTTCATCGCGGGCCTGACCATGGGCGCGGTCAAATAGGGCAGGAGCGCCGAGGGTGACGATGACGTGGCGGGTTGACGCGGGACAGCAGACGCTGGCGCTCGCGAGTGCGGGCGCGGGCGCGGGCGCGGGTGCGGGCGGAATGCCGCGCGCGATCTATTGGGGCCCGCGATTGCCTGCAACCGAGGATCTGGCCGCGCTCGACCGGGCCGGCGACATGGACCTGACGGGCGGGATGCTCGACACCCTGCCGCCGCTCACGCTCTGCCCGTTGCCGGGGGATGCCTGGCAAGGGCAGGCGGGGCTGCGGCTGAGCCGCGAGGGCGCGGCGCTGTGGCCACGGTTCAGTGGCTGCGCCGGCGGCTGGGAGGACGGCGCGCTCGTGCTGCGCGTGGCGGATGCGGCGCTGGGCCTCGCGCTTGCCTTCCGCTTTGCCGTGGCGGGCGATGTGATCACCGCCAGCACCACGCTCACCGCCGATGCGCCCGTCACCGTCCACTGGCTCGCCGCGCCGGCCCTGCCTGGCCCGCAACTGGCGGATGCGATGATCGACGTCTCCGGCCGCTGGACGCGCGAGTTTGCGCTGAGCGAGGTCCCCTGGACCCCCGGCATCCGCCTGCGCGAGGCGCGCACGGGTCGGTCGGGGCACGAACACCCGCCCTATGCGCTGTTTCCCGAACGCTGCGCGACCAACACCCAAGGCACGGTGTTCGCGCTGCATTACGGCTGGTCCGGTGGCCACCGCATGATCGCCGAAGAGCTGCCCGACGGTCGCCGCCAGATCCAGTGGGGCCATGCGACCGACAGCCTTCGCCCCGGCACGCATCACGCCACGGCACCCTTGCTGCTGACCTTTTCCACCGCCGGGCTGAACGGCTGCGGCGTGGCGATGCAGCGCCATATCCGCGACCATGTGGTGACCTGGCCCAGGCCCGCCCGACCGCGCCCGTCCCGTCACCGCCCCGTGCATTACAATTGCTGGGAGGCGATCTATTTCGACCATGACCTTGCCGCGCTCTGCGACATCGCCGACCGCGCGGCGGCGCTCGGGGCCGAGCGTTTCGTGCTCGACGATGGCTGGTTCGGGCGGCGCGACAATGATCTGACGAGCCTTGGCGACTGGACCATCGACCGGCGCAAATGGCCCGACGGGCTTGGGCCGCTGATCGACCATGTGCACGCGCGCGGCATGACCTTTGGCCTGTGGTTCGAGCCAGAGATGGTCAACCCCGACAGCGACCTCTACCGCGCGCATCCCGACTGGGCGCTGGGCCCGGTCGATCAGGTGCTCGGGCGCAACCAGATGGTGCTCGACATGGGCCGGGCCGACGTGCGCGATGCCCTCTTTGCCGCGGTGGCCGCGGTGCTGGCCGGCCACGCGATCGACTATGTGAAATGGGACCACAACCGCCTGCTGCCGGTGGTGGACGCCGCGCAGACCGATGGCGCCTATGCGCTCTTTGACCGCTTGCGCGCGGCCTTTCCGGCGGTGGAGTTCGAAAGCTGCGCCTCGGGCGGCGGGCGGATCGACGCGGGCATCCTCGCGCGCACCAGCCGGGTCTGGCTCTCTGACAGCAATGACGCGGTGGAACGGTTGCGCATGCAGCATGACGCGGCGCTGTTCCTGCCCTCGGCCGTCACCGGCAGCCATGTCGGCCCGCGCAAGTCCCACACCACCGGCCGCATCCTGCCGATGGCATTCCGCGCCTGGGTCGCGGCGCAGCGGCACATGGGGTTCGAGATGGACCTGCGCGAGCTGAGCGATGACGAGGCGGCCACGCTGCGCGAGGTCACGCATTGGTATCGCGCGAACCGCGACTGGATGATGGCGGGCGATATCCTGCGCCTCGACGCCGCCGACCCTGCGGTGACGGCCGAAATGCAGGTCGCCGCCGATGGCGGGCGGTTCGTGCTCTTTGCCGGGCAGGCAGAGACCAGCACGCAGATATTGCCGCGCCCGCTGCGGCTCACCGGGCTTGACCCGCAGGCGCGCTACCGGCTTACCTTGCGTAATCCCGGCGACATCCCGCCGCAAAGCCGCGGGCCGCTGGCCCTGCGCGAGGGCGCGGTGGAATTGAGCGGGCAGGCTCTGATGGCGCGGGGGCTGCAACTGCCCGTGGTCTGGCCCGCGACACTCTGGGTGGTAGAAGGAGAACGTGTATGACCGAGCCTCTAGCGACATTCCCCGATCTGCGCGATGCGGCGGTGTTCATCACCGGCGGCGGCAGCGGCATCGGCGCCGCGCTGACCGAGGCGTTTCTCGAACAGGGCGCGCGTGTGGCCTTTGTCGGTCGCAGCGATGCAGGCGCCTTTGTCGAGGAGATGGCGGCGAAACACGCCCAACGGCCGCTGTTCATCCCCTGCGACATCACCGATGTGGCGGCGCTGCACGCCGCGATGGACGCGGCCGCGGCTGCCCACGGGCCGCTGCGCGTGCTGGTCAACAATGCCGCCAACGACACCCGTTATGCCGCGTCGGACGTGACCGAGGCGGTCTGGGACCAGATGCAGGCGGTCAACCTCAAGGCCTATTTCTTTGCCTGCCAGCGTGCCGCGGCCCAGATGCAGGCCAGCGGGCTGGGCGGCAGCATCATCAACTTTTCCTCGATCAGCTACATGATGGGGATCGCGGGGCTTTCGACCTATATCTCGGCCAATGCGGGGATCATGGGCCTCACCCGGAGCCTCGCGCGCGAATGGGGGCCGGACCGCATCAGGGTCAATGCGGTTGCGCCCGGCTGGGTGCTGACCGAGCGGCAGCGCAGGCTCTGGGCCACGCCCGAGGCGCTGTCGGCACATGTGGACAAACAATGCCTCAAGGATGTGATGGAACCGCGTGACATTGCTGGCACGGTGTTGTTTCTGGCGTCGAACCTGTCGCGGATGATGACGGGGCAAAGCCTTGTGATTGACGCGGGTGTGGTGGGGACGGGGTGATGGCAGAGGCGGAAGCGGCACCCGACTGGATCGCGCTCGACTGGGGCACAACGCATCTGCGCGGCTGGGCGATGGCGGCGGATGGGCGTGTGCTGGCGCAGGCGACGTCGGATCAGGGCATGGGCAGGCTGACGCGCGACGGCTATGAGGCCGCGCTGCTGGCTCTGGCGGGCGACTGGCTGGCCCGGCCGATCACAGCCATCGCCTGCGGCATGGTGGGGTCGCGGCAGGGCTGGGTCGAGGCGCCCTATGCCAGCGTCCCCTGCGCCGCGCTGCCCGAGGGGCTGGCGCTGGCGCCGACGGTGACGCCCGGCCTGCGCGTGCTGGTGATCCCCGGCATCCGGCAGGACCGCCCCGCCGATGTGATGCGCGGCGAGGAGACGCAGATCGCAGGCTTCCTCGCGCTCAACCCCGGCTGGGACGGGGTGCTCTGCCTGCCCGGCACGCATACGAAATGGGCGCAGGTGAGCGCGGGCGAGGTCGTGAGCTTTCAGACCTGCATGACCGGCGACATGTTCGCGGCCCTCAGCACCCAGACCGTGCTGCGCCACACGGTCGGGGCCGAGGGCTGGGACGATGCCGCCTTTGGCACGGCGCTGACCGATGCCATCGCGCGGCCCGAAAAGCTCGCCGCGCGGCTGTTTTCGCTGCGCGCCGAGCATTTGCTGCACGGGCTGGGGCCCGATACGGCGCGCGCGCGGCTGTCGGGCCTGCTGATCGGGGCAGAGCTTGCCGCGACGCGGCCCTATTGGCTGGGCCAGCAGATCGCCGTGATCGGCGCGGGCTTTGTCTCCGGGGTCTATGTCAAGGCGCTCGCCGCGCAATCCGCCACCGCCGTGCAGGCGGACGGCACCGCCGTCACGCTCGCGGGCCTCACCGCCGCGTGGCACCGATTGAGGGAGCAAGAGACATGAGCCGCAAGCTGATCGCCATCCTGCGCGGGATCTCCCCGCCCGAGGCCGTGGCCGCCGCCGCCGTGCTGATCGAGGCCGGCATCGACCGGATCGAGGTGCCGCTGAATTCGCCCGACCCCTTCGACAGCATCGCCGCGATGGCGGCCGCGCATGGGCGGGCGGCGCTGATCGGCGCGGGCACGGTGCTGAGCCTTGCCGATGTCGCGCGCGTCGCGGAGGCGGGCGGGCGGCTTGTCGTGTCGCCCAATTGCGACACCGCCGTGATCGCGGCGACCAAGGCCGCCGGCATGCAAAGCTGGCCCGGCGTGCTCACCCCCACCGAGTGTTTCGCCGCGCTGGGCGCGGGGGCGGACGGGCTCAAGATATTCCCGGCGAGCCTGCTGGGCCCTGACGGGCTGCGCGCCATTCGCGCGGTGCTGCCTGCGGGCTGTCAGGTCTATGCGGTGGGCGGTGCGGGCCCCGAGAACTTTGCCGCCTGGATCGCGGCGAGCGCGGATGGCTTTGGCATCGGGTCGGCGATCTACAAACCGGGGATGACGACCGCCGACATCGCCGCGCGGGCGCGCGACATCGTGGCGGCCTATGATGCGGCAACAGGGGGGGCCCGCGCATGATCCATGACGACACCATCTGCCTGCTGGGCGAGGGCCCGCTCTGGCACCCCGAGCGGGGCGAGCTTTTCTGGTTCGACATTCTGGGCCGCACGCTGCACCGCAAGGGGCAGCACTGGCGCTTTGACGGGTTCGTCTCGGCGGCGGGCTGGATCGACCGCGACACGCTGCTGATCGCCTCGGACAGCGCATTGTCGCGCTTTGACCTCACGAGCGGCACGCGCGAGGTGCTCTGCCCGCTCGAGGCCGACAACCCCGCCACGCGCTGCAATGACGGGCGCGCGGACCCGTTCGGCGGGTTCTGGATCGGCACCATGGGGCTGGGGGCAGAGGATGGCGCGGGGGCCATCTGGCGCTATTATCGCGGCGAATTGCGCAAGCTCTATCCCGGCCTCTCGATCCCCAATGCGATCTGTTTCGCGCCGGACGGCACAACCGCCTATTTCACCGATACCCGGACGCAACAGGTGATGCGCCAGCGACTCGACCCCGCGCATGGCTGGCCCGAGGGCGACCCGGAGGTCGCGGTTGACCTGCGCGGCACCGGGTTCTCGCCCGATGGCGCGGTGGTCGATGCGGCGGGCAATATCTGGAACGCGCAATGGGGGGCCGGGCGCGTCGCCTGTTATGCGCCGGACGGGACGTTCCTGACTGCCGTCAGCTTTCCCGCCGCGCAGACCACCTGCCCGGCCTTCGGCGGGCCGGACCTGCGCCGGCTCTTCTGCACATCTGCGGCCGCCGGTATCGCGCAGCTTGACCTCGCCCATAATCCCGAAACCGGGCGCACCTTTGCCGTGACGGTCGATGCCATCGGGCAGGCCGAGCACCGCGTGGTCGTGTGAGCCACGGCGCCGCCATCCCGCCCGTGCGCTAGCACGGGCAGCGCCCGACCGCCCCCGCGGGCGGGCGCGCCGCTTCCCGCCCGCGGCCCGTCGCTGCCCGAACGATGCGGCCGCCGCACCGAAACGCCGCACCGAAACGCCGGACCGAAACGCCGGACCGAAACCCCGGACCGAAACCCCGGACCGAAACCGCGGACCGAAACCGCGGACCGAAACCCCGGACCCAAAGGACCATGCCCATGAAACGCACGCTCGGCGTCTGCTACTACCCCGAACACTGGCCCGAGGCGCAATGGGCCGAGGATGCCGCCCGCATGGCCGAGGCTGGCCTCACCTGGGTGCGCATCGGCGAATTCGCCTGGTCGCGGATGGAGCCGCGCCCCGGGGTGCTGACCTTTGACTGGCTCGACCGGGCCATCGCCACACTGGGTGCCGCCGGGCTCAGGGTGGTGCTGGGCACGCCCACCGCGACGCCGCCGAAATGGGTGGTCGAGAAACACCCCGACATGCTGGCCGTCGATGCGCAGGGCCGCCCGCGCGGCTTTGGCTCGCGGCGGCATTATTGCTTCAGCCATCAGGGCTACCGCGAGGAAAGCCGCCGCATCACCCGCCTGCTGGCCGAACGCTATGGCCGCAACCCGCATGTCGCCGCCTGGCAGACCGACAATGAATACGCCTGACACGACACCGTGCTGAGCTATTCCGACGCCGCGCGGCGCGGGTTCCGGGACTGGCTGGCGCAGCGCTACCAGTCGCCCGATGCGCTCAACCGCGCCTGGGGCAATGTGTTCTGGTCGATGGAATACGACGATTTCAGCCAGATCGACCTGCCCAACCTCACCGTGACCGAACCCAACCACCCGCATATCCTCGCCTTTCGCCGCTACAGCTCGGATCAGGTCGTGGCCTTCAACCGGGTGCAGACGGACGAGATCCGCAAATGCTCGGACGCGCCGATCATCCACAACTACATGGGCCGCGTGACCGATTTCGACCATTACGCGGTGGGCGCCGACCTCGACATCGCGAGCTGGGACAGCTATCCGATCGGCTTTCTGTCGGACCGGATCGAAGTCAGCGACGCGTTCAAGCTGCGGTTCTTGCGGCAGGGGCACCCGGACAATCAGGCCTTTCACCATGACCTCTACCGCGCGGTGGGCGCGATGCGCGGCGGGCTGACGCCCTCGACCGGGCGCTGGTGGATCATGGAGCAGCAGCCCGGCCCGGTGAACTGGGCGCCCTTCAACCCCGCGCCGCTGCCCGGCATGGCCCGCCTCTGGGCCTGGGAGGCGTTCGCCCATGGCGCGGAAACGGTGAGCTATTTCCGCTGGCGCCAGGCGCCTTTCGCGCAGGAGCAGATGCATGCGGGCCTGTTGCGCCCTGACAGCGCCCCCGCCCCGGCGCTGGCCGAGGCCGCGCAGGTCGCCGCCGAAATCGAGACCCTGCCCGAGGTCGGCACCGCGCAGGCGCGTGTCGCGCTGGTGTTCGACTATGTCAGCGCCTGGGCCTGGGAGGCGCAGCCGCAGGGGCGCGATTTCGACATGTTCCGCCTCGCCTTTGCCGTCTATCGCGCGCTGCGCCGGGCGGGGCTGTCGGTCGATATCCTGCACCCCGACACCGCCGATCTGGGACATTATGCGCTGGTCTTTGCGCCCGGCCTGATGACCGTGTCCGACCCGTTGCGCGCGGCGCTTTCGCGGTTTGGCGGGATCGCGCTGATCGGCCCGCGCAGCGACACCAAGACCGCCGAGCTGTCGATCCCGCTGCCGCTGGGGCCGAATATCCCGGGCCTCGACGTCTCGGTCGTGCTGGCCGAGAGCCTGCCGCCCATCGCCGATGTGCCGCTGGAGGGCGGCGGGCGGTTCCTGCACTGGGTCGAACACCTTGAAGGCAGCGCCCCGGTGCTGCGCCGCACCGCCGCGGGAGAGCCCGCGATCATGGGCGACCGCCTGCGCTATCTCGCCGGCTGGCCAGATGACGACACGCTGTTCGCCATCGTCACCGGGTTGTGCGCCGAGGCCGGGCTGCCCGCGCTCGACCTGCCCGAGTGGCTGCGCATCCGCGACACGGCCACCCACCGCTTTGTGTTCAACTACGCGCCCGAACCACAGGCGTGGAACGGCGTCACCATCCCCGCGGCGGGCGTGCATTGGGAGGCTCTGGCATGAGGATATTCGGCACCACCAGGGACGGGCGCCCTGTCCATGCCGTGACCATCGCGGCAGGCGATCTGACCGTGACGCTGCTGAACTATGGCGCGATCCTGCAGGATGTGCGCCTTGCCGGGGTCGCGCATGGCCTGACGCATGGGTCGGACAGGCTCGCGGATTACGAAGGGCCGATGCAGTATCACGGCGCGCTGGTGGGGCCGGTGGTCAACCGGTTGACCGGCGCGCAGGCGCCCATCGGCGGGGTGATGCACCGATTCGTGCCCAATCAGGACGACCGGCATTTGCTGCATTCCGGTGCGGTGGGCACCCATGCCAAGCTCTGGGAGATCGTTGAACAGGCGCCCGAGGCCGTGACCTTTGGTCTCGTCCTGCCTGCGGGCGAGGGTGGCCACCCCGGCAACCGCCAGGTGCGCGCGCGCTTTTCCGTGACGGCACCTGCGACGCTCACGATGGAGGTGACCGGCGAGACCGACGCGCTGACGCTGCTGAATTTCGCCAATCACAGCTACTGGAACATGGATGGCTCTGCCCGCTGGGACGGCCACAGCCTGCGCGTCGCGGCCGACCGTTATCTGCCCGTGACCGATGATGTCGTGCCGACCGGCGAGGTGGCCGATGTCGCGGGCACGGCCTTTGACCTGCGGGGCGGGCGGGTCATCTCTGTCGGAGACCCCGCGATGGATCACAACTTCTGCCTGTCGGGCGCCCGTGTGCCGCTGCGCGACGTGCTCTGGCTGCGCGGCACCTCGGGGCTGGAGATGACGCTGGCCACGACCGAACCCGGCGTGCAGGTCTATGACGGCCGTGCCGCCGTCCGGCCGGGGCGCGCCGCGCATGAAGGGCTCGCCATCGAGGCGCAGGGCTGGCCGGACGCGCCCAACCATGCTGGCTTTCCCGCGATCACGCTGGCGCCGGGCGAAGTGCTGCGGCAGGTCACGCAGTGGCGCTTTGCAATGGCATGATCGGGGGCGTCACGCCTGGCCCTGATGCGCGCCATAGTAGAGGCCGACGACATGTTCGGCCTCTGCAAAGAACAGCCAGCGCAGGGCGAGCACCCCCGCGAGATGGCTGAGCACGGCCAGTGCGGCCAGCCAATGCGCAAAGGGCAGCAGCAAGAGGACCACCGGCAGCGCAAAGCCGAGGACCAGCGCGATCACCCGCAGCCGCCGGGCATGGCGGCGGCCCACCACATGCACCATCTCGCGCAGCAGATAGTTCGTGCCGGTATGCGGCGGGGCAAAGCTGCGCACCGCGCCGATCTGCCCCAGCCCGGTGGCGGTGGCGAGCGTCGTGCCTGACCGCCGCAGCCGGCTGTCGCCGTCATGCCAGGCCCAGGCCTGCAAGAGGCCCGCCAGCACCAGCAACGGCAGGGCAAAGCGCGTCTGCCCGGCCAGCAGCGCACCGCCGCCGAGCGACAGCGTCAGGAACAGGGCCGGCGTACTCCAGTGACGCCAGCGCGGGACCGTGCGCAACTGGCTGTAGATCATCGCGGTGGTGAATACCGTGGCGATGGAAAGCGCCGCACCCAGCCAGCCCAGCCAGAGGATGCGCTGTCCGGCAAAGACCAGCCCCGCGCCATAGGCGGCCATGACGAGCAGGGCCGCCACCGCCGCGCACCCTTCGCGGCTGAGCCAGCTCGTGCGCCACTGGCTGAAGGCGCGCCAGGCGCGCTCGGGATGGCCGAGGTGGAAGGTCGAGGCCAGAAGCCCGCCCACCGCCAGCAGATAGGCAATGGTGAAAAAGGCGAATGCAGACAGGCCCGTGACGCCGGGCCAGCCCAGCCCGAGCCAGAACAGGAGGCCAAAGCCGAGGCCCGAGAAGGTCGTGAACACGATCACGGAGGGAGCGGGATGCATTCTACTCCGCCCCGCCCGGCAGGGCGCCCAGCGCGCGGTCGAGCCAACCGAGGAAGCCCTTGGGCGTGTCAGCCACGGGCGTGAGGTAGGGGGCGAGGACCGAGGGCGCCTCGACATGGTCGCGCAGGCGGGGGGGGAGGTATTTGTTGGTGGGCCGTGTGGCCTGCTCGGGCATCAGGTCAAAGCCGCCGCGGGCCTCCACGAGCCGGCTGACGGCGCTGTCCGGATCACCGAGGTCGCCGAAATGGCGCGCCCCCGAGGGGCAGGTGCGCACGCAGGCGGGGACGCGGTCCTCCTCGGGCAGGTGCGCATTGTAGATGCGGTCCACGCAGAGGGTGCATTTCTTCATCACCTGCGCCGCGGCGTCCATCTCGCGCGCGCCATAAGGGCAGGCCCAGGCGCAAAGGCCGCAGCCGATGCAGGCGTCTTCGTTGACCAGCACGATCCCGTCCTCTGCGCGCTTGTAGCTTGCGCCGGTGGGGCAGACGGTAACGCAGGGGGCATCAGCGCAATGCAGGCAGGACTTGGGGAAATGCACGATCTGCGCGGGCGCGGCGGGCGGCTGCACCTCGTAGCTGTGCACGCGGTTGAGGAAGGTGCCCGCGGGGGCGGCGCCGTAGGGGTCCTGATCGGAGAGGGGCGCGCCGTAATTCTCGGTGTTCCAGCCCTTGCAACTGATCACGCAGGCCTGGCAGCCCACGCAGGTGTCGAGGTCGATCACCAGGCCGAGCCGGACGGCGGAGGGCGGCGGCAGGGCGGTCACGATCCCGATCCTGTCGCAGCGCGGCCCGGGCGGAGAAAGAATTTTCGTACGAAAATTCTTGCAAGAGTTTTCGTACGAAAACTCTTTGCCTCCGGCGGGGATATTTGGGGCCAAAAGATGGGCAGGGCGGTCATTTGCCGACCGTCCAGGCGAGTGTGGCCGGGCCCTGGGCGACCGGCGCGCCGATGGCGGGGTGGTCGGGTTGGCTGGTGAACTGGGCTGGGCATTTCTCGACGCGCACGCGCAGGTCGAACCAGGCGGCCTGGCCTGTGATCGGGTCGCTGTTGGCCCAGCGCAGATCGTCGCCGCGCGCGGGCAACAGTTCGTGGATCAGGTGGTTGAGCAGGAAGCCCTTGGTCGCCTCGGGTGCGGCGGGGTCGAGCGCCCAGGCGCCCTTGCGCTTGCCGATCGCGTTCCAGGTCCAGACGGTGTTTGCATTCAGCGCGGCCATATGCGCCACCGGCACGGTGATCGACCCGTGTGGCGATGTGACAAGCGCCCAGTCGCCTTCGGCGAAGCCCTGCGTCTCCCAGACCGAGGTGGGCAGGTAGAGCGGGTTGTGCCCGTGGATCTGCCTTAGCCAGGCGTTCTGGCTGCCCCAGCTGTGATACATCGCCATCGGCCGCTGCGTCAGCGCGTGCAGCGGGTAGGAGACAGGGTCGGTGTGCCCGTCCGACAGCGGCGCGTACCAGACCGGCAGCGGGTCCATCGTGGCGATGATCTGGCCGCGCAGGTGGTCGGGGGGCTGGCGCGTCCCTTCGCCCTCGGCGGCGAGCTGGAAGCGGCGCATCGGCTCGGCGTAGAGTTGGAAAATATAAGGTTGCGGCGTGTCGTAGAAGCCCATGCGCACTGCCCAGTCCTGATAGGCCTGCGACCAGGGTTTGTAATAGGCGGCATCTTCGGGGACGTGTTCGATCCAGAAGCTGCCATGGGCGATATAGTTGTCGATCTGCCCCGCGTTGGCTGTGCCTCGGCCGTGCTGCAACCCGCCCTCGCCCATCCGCCAGCCGGCGAGCGGGCCGATGCCGGGGCGGCGGATGTGGTTGGTGATGTAATCGGCATAGTCGGCGTATTTTGCCGTGCCGTCGGTATTCACGAACCCCGGCAGGGCAAGCCTGTGGCCGAGGTCGCAGAGCACCGACTGGAAAGCCCGCACATCCCGGTCGGGTGCCACCACCGGCCAGCGGATCGCATCGGCCACAGCGCCCGCCTCGCAGATCGGCCGGTCGAGCAGCGAGATGCAGTCGTGACGTTCCAGATAGGTGGTGTCGGGCAGGATCAGGTCGGCATAGGCCACCATCTCGGAGCTATAGGCGTCGGAGTAGATGATATGCGGGATCACATAGTCGCCGTTGTCGTCCTGGTCGGTCAGCATCTGCATGGTGCCCGAGGTATTCATCGACGAATTCCACGACATGTTGGCCATATACATGAACAGCGTGTCGATCCGGTAGGGGTCGCCCGCATGGGCGTTCGAGATGACCATATGCATCAGCCCATGCGCCGACATCGGGTTTTCCCAGGAAAACGCCTTGTCGATGCGCGCGGGATTGCCCGCCTCGTCGAGGCAGAGGTCCTCTGGCCCCTGCACATAGCCCAGATGCGGGCCGCCCAGCGGCTGGCCCGGTGTCACCTTGCAATGCGGTTTGGGGTGGGCGGTGGCGGGTTTGGGATAGGGCGGTTTGAACCGCATGCCGCCGGGTGTTTCCACCGCGCCGATCAGGATCTGCAACAGGTGCAGGGCGCGGCAGGTCTGGAAGCCGTTGGCATGGGCCGAGATGCCGCGCATGGCGTGAAAGCTGACCGGGCGGCCGGTCATGGTCGCGTGCTCTACCCCGCGGAAATCGGTCCAGGGCCGGTCGAGCGTGATCGCCTCGTCAAAGGCCGTGCGCGCAATCTCGGCGGCAAGCTGGCGGATCCGGGGCGCGGGAATGCCGGTGAGGCCCGCGACATTCTCGGGGGCGTAGGTATCCGAGAGGTAGCGCTCGACGATCTGGTGGAACACCGGGCGGTGGGTCACGCCAGCGTGGCGATATGTCCCGGCGAGGTCGGGCTCCACCCCCGCGCCGTCCCAGCGGGCCAGCGCGCCGGTGCGCCGGTCGATCACCTGCACATGGCCGTCTTCGTCGCGCAGCAAGAGGCCGTTCTGCGGCGAAGCGGGGTCCTCGTTCACCAGCACCGGCGCGTTGGTATAGCGGGCGAGATAGTCCAGGTCGATCCGCCCGGCCTTGAGCAGCAGATGGATCAGCGACAGGATCAGCAGCCCGTCGGTGCCCGGCGTGATCCCATACCAGTCGTCGGCCACGGCGTTGTAGCCGGTGCGGATCGGGTTCACCCCGATCATCCGTGCGCCGCGTGCCTTGAGCTGGCCGATGCCGATCTTGATCGGGTTGCTGTCATGGTCCTCGGCCACGCCGAAGAGGATGAAGAGCCTGGTCAACTCCCAGTCGGGCTGCCCGAACTCCCAGAATGACCCGCCCATGGTGTAGATGCCCGCCGCCGCCATGTTGACCGAGCAGAAGCCGCCATGCGCGGCGTAGTTGGGTGTGCCGAAGGCCTGCGCCCAGAGCGAGGTGAAGCTTTGCGACTGGTCGCGGCCGGTGAAGAAGGCGAGTTTTTCCGGCGCTGCCGCGCGCAGTGGGGCGAGCCAGGCGGTCGCTTGCGCAAGCGCCTCGTCCCAGGTGATCTCTTCGAACTGGCCCGACCCGCGCGGGCCTGTGCGGCGCAGCGGCGCGCGCAGGCGCGAGGGGGCGTTGACCTGCATGATGCCGGCCGCACCCTTGGCGCAAAGGACGCCCTTGTTGACCGGATGGTCGCGGTTGCCCTCGATATAGGCGACCTTTCCATTCTTGAGATGGACATTGATCCCACAGCGGCAGGCGCACATGTAGCATGTGGTCTGGCGCATCTCGTCCGAGATCCTGGGCGAAAGGTCGATGCGGGGTTGCTGCGTCATGCCGTCCGGTCGTTTGTCATGCCATTCCATGTTAGAGCGGAACAGCGTTTGCGCCACAAGCCGAATATGGGGATTTCGGTTTTGCTGAAACGGCGATCAGGCAACGCGCGTCCCCAGCAGGGCGAGGGCATCGCGGGCGATCTGGCGTTCCTCGTCGGCGGCGATGATGTGCACGGGGACGGGGCCGAGAAAGGCCAGGCCCGCGGTGATCGCATCGCGCACCGGGGCGGCATTCTCGCCAATGCCGCCGGTAAAGGCGATGGCGTCGAGCCCGCCCATCGCCGCGACGGCCGAACCCGCGTGCCGGATCGCCCAGTAGCAGAAATGATCCACTGCAAAGCGCGCCTGCGCGTCGTCGCGCGCAAGGATCGTCGCCATGTCATTGGTGCCGGCGAGCGCGGTCAGGCCGCTCTGGCGGTTGAGCAGCGCACTCGCGCCGTCGATGCCGTGATCCTGCGCCAGCCGCAGCACCGCCATGCCGTCGATGCTGCCGGTGCGGCTGCCCATCACCAGCCCGTCGAGCGGCGAATAGCCCATCGAGGTCGCGACCGAACGGCCGTGATGGATGGCGCAGAGGCTCGCGCCATTGCCCAGGTGAAAGGCCAGCAGGCGGGCGGGGAGCGGGTCTATCGCGCGGATCAGACCGGCGTAGCTGAGCCCGTGAAAGCCGTAGCGGCGCAGGCCCTTGGCCTGCTCGGTCGCGGGCAGGGCGTAGGTGGAGGCGACGTCCGGGTTGGTCGCGTGAAAGGCTGTGTCGAAACTCGCGCATTGCGCAAGGCCGGGCATGAGATGCGCCATGGCGCTGATCCCGGCGAGATTGGCGGGGTTGTGCAGGGGCGCGAGCGGGATGCAGGCGGTGATCTGCGCGATCACATCGACGGTCAGGCGGGCGGGTGCGGTGAGGTCCGCGCCACCATGCACGACACGGTGCGCGCAGGCGGTAAGCCGGTCGAGCGGATGGCCGGCATCGTCGAGCGCGGCGAGGATCAGCGAGAGTGCCGCGTCGTGGTCGGCGGCCTTGGCCGGGCTGCGGGTGGCGTTGCAGCGCAATTCACCGCGGCTGCCGATCTCGGTCACGGCGGCGGTGGCCACGGAGATGAGAGCGGTGTCGAAGAGCTCGGCCTTGAGCGAGGAGGAGCCGGCGTTGAGCACGAGGATCATCGCGGCCGCCTCGTGGTGAAAGGGGAGGGGGGCTCTGCCCCCGCGCGTGCCGCATCGCCATTGTCGCTCGGACCAATGGCGCGACCATGGCGATCCCGGGATATTTCAGGCCAAAAGATGAACAGGGTCATCGCGCCATCCCCGCGACGATCACGCCCAGCGCGGCAGAGGCGATGCGGTCGGGGGCAAGCTGGCTGCGCGAGGTGAGCAGCAGCGGCACGCGCGCGCCCATCACGATGCCGCCCGCGCAGGCGGCCATGCCGAGGCTCATCAGCTTGAACAGCGCATTTCCGGTGGTGACCTCGGGCACCACGATGATGTCTGCGTCGCCCGCGACCTCGGAGGCGTAGTTTTTCGCCAGAGCGGCCGTGCGCGACAGGATCAGGTCGAGCGCCATGGGGCCCTGCACGATGGCTTGCGGCAGGGCGGTCTGCGCCCAGAGCGCGATGGCGGCGGCCTCGCCGGTAGAGGGGATGCCGGGGGTGACATCCTCGGAGGCGGCGAGCAGGCCCGTCTTGGGACGGGCAATGCCGAGCGCCTGCGCCAGGGCCACGGCATGTGCAAGGCAGGCCTGCCGGGTCGCCACATCGGGGGCGGTGTTGAGTGCCGCATCGGTGAGCAGGAGCGGGCGGTCGGAGCCCGGCACGGTGATGTGGAACACATGGCCGCAGATCGTGCCCCTGGCGCGCAGGCCTGCGGCCGAGGGCAGGAGCCCCTTGAGGAAGGTCGAGGTATGGACCTGCCCCTTCATGATGCTGTCGGCCTGTCCGTCACGCGCCAGTTGCGCGGCGGCGCTGCTGGCCATCGCGCCCGGCGCGTCGATCAGCGGCAGGCGGGAGATGTCCCAGCCGATCTGCTCTGCCGCGGCGTGGATCCGTGCCGGATCGCCGACGAGGACGGGTTGGGCGAGGCCCATGTCGGTGGCCTCGCGCAGGCCCTGCAGGGGGGTGGCGGCGCCGGCATTGACCAGCGCCACGCGCGGGATGGGCATGTTCTGCGCCTGCCGCAGCAGCGTGTCGGGGCAGCGGGGGGTGGCGCGGGAGAGGAAGGGGTAGTGATCGGGCATGGCGGGTCCTGTCATCGGTGGGGCAGCGTTGCCGGGCTTGGGCCGCGGGGCAACCCTCTGATTGTAGGTGATGATGACAAGGTGATGACGCGGCGCGTCACAGCAGGCTCCGGCCGAGGCCGAGCAGGGCGAGAATGGCGAGCAGGACGATCGCAAAGCGGCGGAAGCTTTGCGGGTCGGCCGCGAGAAAGCGTTTGCCGCCAAGCCAGACCCCCGCGACCATCAGCGGCAGGCCCATGGCGGTCGCAAGCAGCGTGTCGGTGGTGATCAGGCCGCGCGCGGCCATCAGCGGCAATGTCCACAGGTCGAGCAGGGTGAAATAGGCGATGAGCGTGGCGCGAAAGGCCGCAGCGCTGAGCGGTTGCGCGGCAAAGAACACCGCGACCGGCAGGCCGCCCACGGCCGCGCCATTGGCAAGGCCCGAGACGAGGCCGGTCGCGACATGGGCGGTATCGCCTGTCGCGCGCCGCAGGCGCCAGCCGGTGAGCAGCGCCGCGCACATCACCAGGATGAAAGCCGAGATCAGCGCGCGGGCCAGGTCGATGCCGATGGCGGACAGCGCCCAGAGGCTGATCGGCACGCCGACAAGGCAGCCGGCAAAGAGCGTCAGGACCCGGCGCCACTGGACATGGGGCCGGATGCCGCGGGCCTGCTGTGCGGTCAGGAGGATATCGGCGATGATCACCACCGGCACGATGTGGAGCGGGTTGGTCACCAGCCCCGCGGCCGAGACCACGAGCGCCGCAAATCCGAAGCCTGAGTAGCCGCGCACGAAGGCCGCGCCGAACATGGCGACGGCCATCCAGAGCGTGGCGAGCGGGCCCAGGTCAAAGGGCATCGGGTCAGGCGGGCTGGGCGCGCATGTCGGCGGCGTCGATGCCGGCGACGGGCACGGGTTTCTTCATCGCGTCGCGGCGGAAGGGTTCGCCCAGTTCCTGGTTGATCAGCGCCTCGATCAGCGTGGTCTTGCCGGCCTTCTGGTCGGCCAGCGCGGTGGTGAGCGCGGTGGTGAGGCCCTCCATCGTGCGGGCCTGCACGCCTTGCAACCCGCAGGCGCGGGCGATGGCGGCGTAGCTCACGCCTTCGTCCAGTTCGGTGCCGACGAAATTGTCGTCATACCACAGCGTCGAATTGCGCTTTTCCGCGCCCCATTGGTAGTTGCGGAACACCACCATGGTGATGGCGGGCCAGTCCGGCCGCCCGATCGCGGTCAGCTCTGTCACCGCGATGCCAAAGGCACCGTCGCCGGCAAAGCCCACGACGGGCACGTCCGGGCAGGCGATTTTCGCCCCGACGATGCTGGGCAGGCCATAGCCGCAGGGGCCAAAGAGGCCGGGGGCGAGGTATTTGCGCGGCGCGTCGAAGTTTGGATAGGCATTGCCGATGGCGCAATTGTTGCCGATGTCGCTGCTGATGATCGCCTCGCGCGGCAGCGCGGCCTGGATCGCGCGCCAGGCCATGCGGGGGCTCATCCAGTCGGGACGGGCGTCGCGGGCGCGGGCGTTCCAGGTGGTGCCGGGGTCGTCGTCCTCGTGGTCCATCGAGGAAAGCTGCTGCGCCCAGGCGGATTTTGTCTGCGCGATGGTGGCGGCGCGCGCGGCGCGGCCATCGTCGCCGGCGGTGGGCGCGAGCCGCGCGAGGATCGCCGTCGCGACCTTGGCCGCGTCGCCGGTGATGCCGACGCTCACCGGCTTGGTCAGCGCGATGCGGTCGGGGTTGAGATCGACCTGGATGATCTGCGCGGCGCGCGGCCAGTAGTCGAGCCCATAGCCCGGCAATGTCGAAAACGGATTGAGCCGCGTGCCGAGGCAGAGCACCACATCGGCCTGTGCGATCAGCTCCATCGCGGCCCTGGACCCGTTGTAGCCCAGCGGCCCGGCAAACAGGGGATGCGACCCCGGAAAGGCGTCATTGTGCTGGTAGCCCACGCAGACCGGCGCGGTGAGCCGTTCGGCCAGCGCCATGCTGGCGGGGATCGCATCCGCAAGGATCACGCCCGCGCCGTTGAGGATGACGGGAAAGCGGGCGGAGGAGAGCAGATCGGCCGCCTGCGCGATGGCGGCCTCGCCGCCGGCCGGACGCTCGAAGGTGACGATCTCGGGCAGGGCGATGTCGATCACCTGCGTCCAGAAATCGCGCGGCACGTTGATCTGCGCGGGGGCCGAGGCGCGCCGCGCCTGAAGGATCACACGGTTGAGCACCTCGGCGATGCGCGAGGGGTCGCGGACCTCTTCCTGATAGGCGACCATGTCGGCGAACAGGGCCATCTGTTCGACCTCCTGAAAGCCGCCCATGCCGATGGTCTTGTTCGCGGCCTGCGGCGTGACGAGCAACAGCGGCGAGTGGTTCCAGTAGGCGGTTTTCACAGCGGTGACAAAGTTGGTGATGCCCGGCCCGTTCTGCGCGATCATCATCGACATGCGGCCCGAGGCGCGGGTGTAGCCATCGGCCATCATCCCGCCCGACCCCTCGTGCGCGCAGTCCCAGAAGCGGATGCCGGCGCGCGGAAACAGGTCCGAGATCGGCATGAAGGCCGAGCCGATGATCCCGAAGGCGTCGCGGATGCCATGCATCTGGAGCGTTTTGACAAAGGCTTCTTCGGTGGTCATGCGCATCTGTGGGGTGTCCTGCTGGTGGGTTGCGGCAGGCTAGGAGGATGGCCCTGCGGGGAGTAGGGCCAGATGGGGGTGGGGGATGGGGCCAGTGCTGGTGCATGCTCATATATTTTGCTTGCACCGGCCAAGCCGTCAGTAAATTTGGAATGTGTGGGTCGGAACTGTGACGACACGCTCTTCGTGTATTTCGCGATGCAATCGCGACTGATGCGGCCCCATCCGCTTTTGGTCAGGATGGAGCAACCCCGCACCGCGCCGCCAGATCGCGCAGGACCAACTCACCATACTTGGGATTGCCATGATGCGTATCGTTTTCATCGGCGTTCATCAGGTCCGGCCGCAGAAATCCATCAGGGGCTACATCGGCGGGTGGCGCCACGACGGCAATGCCGAGGGCCGAGATCGCGCCCGCCATCGTCTCGCGCACCAGCGCGTCCAGCATCAATATGTCAGCCTCGCTATGGCCGGACTTGAGCAGTCCGAAACGCCGCGTCGGGGGAGGGGACGACAGCACGGCCAAAGAATGCCCTCGCGCTGCCATGATCTTCAGAAAGGTCAGGGCCTCGGCGTTAAGGTCCAGCACCATCGCCGCAAAAACACCGTCACTCACCGGTGCCCGGTCCGGAAAGGAGGTCGCCCGCCAGTGGCGGTGCGCCTTGAACCGTTGGCTGGACAGTATCGTCGCCGTGTGAAAACCGAACGAGATGAAAGTCATGGTCCCATCTGGCGGTAGAATGTGCCCTTCAGTATCGCACATCTCGCCGGCAAGCCGGTCGCGGATCTTGCCGGGCAAGATGACGATGTCCTCCCCGGCCATTTCAAAGAAGGGCACATAAAATTCGTTCGCCGCAGCCAGCGCAGATACAAAATCGAGCGGCCAGCCACCTTTGGCGAAGTCGGCGGCAAGTTATCGCGAAGCCGCGTTCAGCGCATGGACATGCGAGTCCCCGATGATACGGTAACGGTGAGCGGAAAAGATCATCAATTTTGTTCCAGAACCAGTTCGTCACAGACCGGATCGCGGTCTTCGGCGATTTTCGCGACAGCCGTCGGTCCTGTCCCGACCGGAGGGTGCTGGTCAAAGAAGTGGGTCATGACCACATCAACTCCACGCGGGTGGACCGACCGCATATCCGGCAAATAGAACATGCTGCGCGACGGGATGCCGCAGATGATTTCGTAGGATGGAAAGTAGTCGATAAGCGGGTCCGAGGACTCAAGGTCGCCCGCGACCGCGCGCAGGACCGATTTGGAATAGGTCGTCGAGACAAGCACATGCTGCGGCAGGGCGGTCGCAACCAGTGGCACCGGCGAAACAGTCAGCAGGAACTTTAGACCGGGGTTGACGGCACGTGCCATGGCGATCACCGCCTGCATATCGGCCATGATTTCGGTATAGCCGAAATTCTTGAAGGCGTATTTCTCGGGATCGAATTCGCCCGCAGCAGTGCCGGGGCAGACAGGATAGGTCGTCCCATCACGCCGGTCCACCCACGCTTCGGTCAGACCGAAGGTAAAGATGAAAACCCCGGCCTGTTCGAACATGCGCCGAACGGCACCCAGATGCGCGGCCAACATGGCCTCTGCTTCATCGCGCGACGCAAATCCGCGGGGCTCAACCGATGGTCGCAGCAGATCAAAGACCCGGCCGCGATGTTCGACCAGGTGTTCGACAGGGTCAAACGCCCCGAAGGCCCGCTGGGCAAGCTGCAAAAGCTGTCGCGCAGTATAGACATTTCCAAAGCGCGCGGAATAGAGGCCATAGCCGAATTCTTCCAGCAGACCTGATGGGAATTGTGGCGGGGCGGGTTCGGTGTCGAGGTAGTGATAGCCGCTGTTCTGGAGCCGATGTGCGATATGTTGCGCAAAACAACTGCCTGCCGTAACAATCGGGTCTTGTGGCAAGATATCGAACTTCTTGCTGTAAAGTTCGCGCAGATCAAAAATGCCCACTTCCGCGACGGCACGCTTCCAGAACTGGTGATCAGGAAGGCCTTTGTAGGGATGCGGCGCCATTCTCTTAATCCTGTGGATATGAAGATAAAAATGAGACTGCAAGGGGGCGCATTGCATGTCAAGCAGGTCGCCGGCGCCGGTGAGGTTCCGAGGAAGCACCCGTGATGCTTGCAAACGCAACGCAATGCACCCAGTGCGACGTCGTCCCGGCGCCCAAGTGGACGACCTGACACCTCAGCCAACCAATGCGAGCACAACATCCCTTGTCGTCACGCGGTCGATCAGCCGCAACATGTATGTGCTTGGTCAATTTGCGCACAGCACCCCCACCCCTTCCGCAATCCGCCCTGCGGGGATGGAACTGTACCCCAGCCGGTAGAACTCCCGCGCGCCCGCGTCGGGTGTGGCAAAGAACGGTGCGCCGGGTTCGATCAGCACGCCCTCGGCGCGCAGCCGCAGGGCCAGCGCTTCGGTATCCGCCCCCCGCGCGCGCATCCAGACGGAGGAGCCGCCAAAGGTCGCGGCCCCCGCGACCTCGAGCCCCGTGGCCGCGATGGCGGCATCCAGCACGCGCCGGCGCTCCATATAGGCCCGGCTCATGCGGCGGATCAGGGCGTCGTAATGGCCCAGCGACAGGAAATAGGCGGTCGTGCGCTGCACATGGCCGGGCGGGTGGCGCAGCACCTGCGCCCGCAGCGCGCGGGCCTGCGCGATGAAAGGCGCGGGGCCGACGAGGTAGCCCAGCCGCAGGCCCGGAAAGATCGACTTGGAGAAGGACCCGATATGGATCACCCGCCCGGTCTGGTCGAGCGACTTCAGGGCCGGGGATGGCGGCCGCAGGAACGACATCTCGAATTCGTAGTCATCCTCGACGATCAGGAAATCTTCGGCCTCGGCGCGTGCCAGCAGCGCCAGACGGCGGGGCAGCGGCATGGTGGCCGTCGTCGGGCACTGGTGGCTGGGCGTCACGAACACGAGGTCAGTGCCGGGCGGCACCTGCGCGGGGTCGAGCCCCTCGGCATCCACAGGCAGCGCCGTCACCCGGCCGCGCCCGGCCAGGATCGCGCGCAGCGAGGGGTAGCAGGGGTCCTCGATCACCGCATGGCGCGCGCCCCGCAGCAGCACCTGCGCGGTGAGCCAGAGCGCGTTCTGCGCGCCGAGCGTCAGCAGCACCTCGTCGGGCCCCGCGAGGATGCCGCGCCGGGGCAGGGTCTGGCGGGTGATGTAATCGACCAGCAGCGGGTCGTCGCCGTCATACTGGTCGGCGGTGAGCGCGGCAAAATCCTTTTTCCCCAGCGCCTGCAGCGCGCAGAGCCGCCAGTTGGCCGCATCGAACAGCGTCGGATCGGCCTGCCCGTAGATGAAGTTGTGGCGGTAGCCGGCCCAGTCGGCGGGCTTGTGCAGGCCCAGCGCAGGCAGGGCGGGGCCGAGGTGGCGCGCCCAGTCCACGCTGCTTGCGCGGGCGGGCATGGGGGCAAAGGCGGGCGGCGCGGGCGCATTGGCCGAGACGAAATAGCCCGACCGCCCGCGCGCGGCGAGGTAGTCGTCGGCGACAAGCTCGGTATAGGCGAGCGTCACGGTGATCCGGCTCACCCCCAGATGCCGCGCGAGCGCCCGCGAGGACGGCAGCCGTTCGCCCGCGCGAAACCGGCCCGACAGGATCGCGCCCACCACCATCTGCTGGATCTGGCTTTGCAAGGTGCCCGTGGCCGCGCGGTCGAGCGCGAAGGTTTCGATGGATATCGGCATGTCCGGCTCCGGCACTGGCTCCATGTTCACGCCCAAACTGGCCCTATCAGGCCCCGCGGTCAACGCGTCGGGTCCTGGACTGAGCCAGATCAAGGCGGCGCCCCGCCCGCCCCTCTAGTCTGGCCCGGCCTGCCCCAGGAGGAGCGCCCGATGCCCCCAGACCTGATGACCGCCCCCCACGCTGCGCCCGCCGCCGAGGTCATGGCGGCGCTTGCGACCCGGCCCGAGGGGCTCGACCGGGCCGAGGCGGCGGTCCGGCTGGCGCGATACGGGCCGAACCGCCTGCCCGCGCCGCCCCGGCGCGGACCGCTGATCCGGCTTGTCGCGCAGTTCAACAATGTGCTGATCCATGTGCTGATCGTGGCGGCGGTGGTGACGGCGGCCATGGCGCATTGGGTCGATACCGGGGTGATCGTCGCGGTGGTGCTGGTCAACGCGCTGATCGGCTTTCTGCAGGAGGGACGGGCAGAGAGCGCCATGTCCGCGCTGCGCGACATGCTCGCCCCGCGCGCCGCGGTGCTGCGCGACGGGCAGCGCGTCAGCATCCCCGGCGCCGAGGTCGTGCCCGGCGATATCGTCCTGCTCGAGGCGGGCGACAAGGTGCCCGCCGATCTGCGGCTGATCCATCTGCGCGGCCTTGCGGTGCAGGAGGCGATGCTCACCGGCGAAAGCGTGCCGGTGAACAAGGCCGTCCGCCCCGTGCCCGCCGACGCGGCCTTGGGTGACCGCAAGGGGATGGCCTATAGCGGCACGCTGGTCACGCAGGGCACCGCGCGCGGCGTGGTCGTGGCAACGGGTGCTGCGACCGAGATCGGCCGCATCGGAGGCATGTTGGCAGAGGTCGAGGTGCTGAGCACGCCGCTGGTGCGCCAGATGGACCATTTCGCGCGCTGGCTCAGCCTGCTGATCCTGATCGTGGCGGGGCTGCTGCTCGTCTATGGCTATTTCGTCGAACATCTCGACTTTGCCGACCTGTTCATGACCGTGGTCGGCATCGCCGTCGCCGCGATCCCCGAGGGTTTGCCCGCGGTGATGACCATCACGCTGTCGGTCGGGGTGCAGGCGATGGCGCGGCGCAATGCGATCGTGCGCCGCCTTCCCGCGATCGAGACGGTGGGCGCGGTGTCGGTGATCTGTTCGGACAAGACCGGCACGCTGACCCGCAACGAGATGCAGGTGGCGACTGTGGCCACCGCGCAGGGCGACTTCGCCGTCGCGGGCGCAGGCTATGCGCCGCAGGGCGCGATCACGCCCGCCGGTGACCTGGCCGAGATCGCGCAGGCGGCCGCGCTGTGCAATGACGCCGCTCTGGCCGAGGCAGGCGGCGTCTGGACCGTTTCGGGCGACCCGATGGAGGGGGCGCTGCTGGCCTTTGCCGGCAAAGTCGGGGTCGCCGCCCCGGCGCCGCGTCGCGACGCAGTGCCCTTCGACGCGCGCCACCGCTTCATGGCGGTGCTGGTGGGCGACAACGTCTGGCTCAAGGGCGCGCCAGAGCGGGTGATCGACATGTGCGCCGATGTGCGGCTGGCGGGCGGCGGGGCCGGGCCGCTCGACCGTGCCGGCTGGCAGGCGCGCGCCGGGGCGATTGCCGCGCAGGGACAGCGGGTGCTCGCGCTCGCCATGATGCGCGGGGCCGGCGACAGCATCGACGAAGGCGCGCTGGCGGGCGGGCTCACGCTGCTGGGGCTTGTCGGGCTGATCGACCCGCCCCGGCCCGAGGCGGTGGCGGCTGTCGCCGAATGCCGGCGCGCGGGGATCCGGGTCAAGATGATTACCGGCGATCATGCCGGCACGGCGGCAGCCATCGGCGCCGCCATCGGGCTGGAGAACCCCGGCGCGGTGCTCACCGGCGCCGACCTCGACGGGATGGACGACACGGCGCTCGCGGCGGCGGTAGGGGTGACGGATGTCTTTGCCCGCACCTCGCCCGCGCACAAGCTGCGGCTGGTGATGGCCTTGCAGGCGCATGGGCTGACGGTGGCGATGACCGGCGACGGGGTCAACGACACCCCCGCTCTCAAGCGCGCGGATGCGGGCATCGCCATGGGCATCACCGGGTCAGAGGCGGCAAAGGAGGCGGCGGATCTGGTGCTCGCCGACGACAATTTCGCCTCGATCGTGGCGGCAGTGCGCGAGGGGCGCACGGTCCATGACAACATCCGCAAGGTGATCAGCTGGACCCTGCCCACCAACGCGGGCGAGAGCCTGACGATCATCGCGGCGATCCTGCTGGGCCTCGCGCTGCCGGTCACGGCGGTGCAGATCCTGTGGATCAACCTGATCACCGCGACGACGCTGGGCCTCGCGCTCGCCTTCGAGCCGACCGAGGCGGGGACGATGGCGCGCCCGCCACGCCCGCGCGAAGCGCCGATCCTCACGGGCGCGCTGGTCTGGCATGTGGTGCTGGTGGCGGGGCTGTTTCTGGCGGCTGTGTTCGGCATCTTTGCCTATGCGACCGACCGCGGCTATCCGGTCGAACTGGCGCGCACGATGGCGCTCAACACCATCGTGGTGCTCGAGATCTTTCACCTCTTCTTTATCCGCAACATCCACGGCACCTCGCTCACCTGGGCGGCGGTGCGTGGCACGCGGGTGGTCTGGGCGACGGTTCTGGCGGTGACGGTGGCACAGTTTGCCGTAACCTATGTGCCTGTCTTGCAAAGGGTTTTTGGCACGGCGGCGGTGCCGTTGGCCGACGGGATGCTGATCGTCGGGATCGGCGCGGTGTTCTTTGCGATCATCGAGATCGAAAAGCAGATCCGCCTTGGCCTGCGGGGGCAGGGCTTGCCAAGGGGCGCGTGATCTGTTCGGCTTCGGAGCATGTCAGAGCCCGACCTCGCCACCCTGCGTGCCCGCTATGTGCCCCGCCTGACGGCCGAGCTCGGCGCGCTGCGCGCCGCCTCTGCCGGGACGAGCGCCGACCGCGCGCCGGTAGAGCTCGACCAGCAGAGCGTGGGGCGGCTCGCGCGGATGGACGCGATGCAGGTGCAGGCGATGGCGGCGGCGGTGGATGTGCGGCGCGGCGGGCGGATCGCGGCGATCACGGCGGCCCTGCGGCGGCTGGAGGGCGAGGATTTCGGCTGGTGTGACGCCTGTGGAGAGTTCATCGGGCTGCCTCGCCTCGACCTTGACCCTGTCACCTGCCGCTGCATAGCCTGTGCGCGATGACGATGATCACGCAGATCGACGACTATTTCGCGCGCGGCTGTGGCCGCTGCGCGCGCTTTGACACCGCCGACTGTTCGACGCGCTTCTGGGCTGCGGGCCTGCGTGATCTGCGGGCGCTCTGTCTGGCGGCGGGGCTGACCGAGACGGTGAAATGGGGCCATCCCTGCTATATGCATGCGGGGCGCAATGTGGCGATCATCGGTGCGCTGCGGGGCGATTTCCGGCTGTCGTTCTTCAATGCGGCGCTGATGCGCGACCCGGATGGCGTGCTGACGCGGCAAGGTCCGAACACCCGCCACCCCGACGCGATCCGCTTTGTGGACAATGCGAAGGTGGCGCGGCAGGCCAGGGTGGTCGCGGCCTATCTGGCCGAGGCGATGGGCTATGCCGCCGCAGGTATCCGCCCCGAGAAGGTTGCGGATGCGCTCGCGCTGCCCGATGAACTGCTCGAGGCGCTGGACGCGGATCCCGAGCTTGCAGAGGCCTTTCATGCGCTGACGCCGGGGCGGCAGAAAAGCTATGTGATCGCCTTGTCCTCGGCCAAGGCCCCGGCGACCCGCGTAGCGCGGGTCGAAAGGCTACGCGACCGGATCATCGCGGGCAAAGGGGCGATGGAGCGGTAGGCACGCAAGGCGCAGCGCCGCGACAGCGGACCGCGCATCCCGGTCAGGCGCCGGCCTCTGTTGCAGGACGCGCGCTCCTGCCGGGGCTCCGCCCGTGATCGCCGCAAAAGGCCCCCCGGCCCTTTTCTCTTTCGGCGATCACCCTTTCCCCTTCCACGGCACCATGACGCGTTCGGCCCAGCGCATCAGCATGTCGATGGAAAAGCCGATCACCCCGATCAGGATGATCCCCATGATGACAACGTCGGTGTTCTGGAACTTGGACGCGGTCATGATCATCATGCCCGCCCCTTTGTCGGCCGCCACCAGCTCGGCCGCCACCACCGTCCCCCAGCACACCCCCATCGCCACCCGCGCGCCGGTGAATATCTCGGGCAGCGAATTGGGGATGATGACATGGCGCATGATCTGCACCTTGCTCGCGCCCAGCGAATAGGCGGCATGGACCTTGCTGATCCGCACGCCCGACACGCCCGAGCGCGCGGCGATGGCCATGATCCAGAGCGCTGCGAGAAACAGCAGGATGATCTTGCCGGTCTCGCCGATGCCCGCCCAGATGATGACCAGCGGAATGAGCGCCAGCGGCGGCACCGGGCGCATGAACTCCACGATCGGGTCGAACCAGCCGCGAAACCAGTCCGACAGGCCCATCGCATAGCCCAGCGGGATGCCCACCAGCGCGCCCAGGAGAAAACCCACGATCACGCGGAACAGCGAATAGCCCAGATGTTCGGCCAGCGTGGCGTTGCGGAACCCCGTGCGCGCGATCTCGCCCAGACGCGTCCAGACGGCCTCGGGCGCGGGCAGCCAGATCGGCTCCATCTGCCAGCCCTTGTCCGGCGTCACGCTGAGCGTGCCGCGCCCGGTCATCGACACCCTGGCAAAGCCGACATCGACAGCGCCGCTCTCGGGCGCGATCCCGATCCCGTTGACGGCGACGACGCTGGCCCCCTCGGCGCGGGTGAAGGCATCATTGTCCTCGGGGCGCAACAGCTCTGTCCGGTAGGCCGCGACCACCATCGCATCATTGCGCGCCACGCCGTCGCCGGGGTCGATCTCGGGCGGCACGACCGTGGTGCCAAAGGGGAACACCCGCACCGCGACGGTGGCTTCATGGCGCGTGCCGTCAGGCGCGGCGAGCGTGTAGCCAAACGTCCCGTCGCCCACAAAGGCGCCGGGCACATGCAGGAAAGCCGGCAGCAGCCGCGACCCGGTGAACATGCCCCAGAGCACAAAGATCAGCACCACCGACACCACCGAGGCGGCGAGGTTCGAGGTCACCGCGCTTTCGTCGCCAAAGGTCACGGTCTTGAGCGAGCCGAAGTCGTGGCGCGGGCGCAGCAAGCGTTTGACCGCGCGCCAGAGCGCCAGCGTGGCGAGGATCAAGAGCACATAGCCCAGCACATAGGGCGCCGCGCGGGCGACCGTCAGCAGGACAGCGCCGAGTTCACCCGCCAGTTTGCCGATCAGTTCCATCCGCTCACGCCCCCTCCGCCCGGCCCATGATCTCTTCTTCCATGTCCCAGATCATCGAAAGGATCTCTTCGCGGCGGGCGGCGAAATCGGGGTGTTTCTTGACGCGACGCAGGTCCTCGACCGCGCCCATCTCGGCAAAGGGCAGCCGGTATTCGCGGTGCACGCGCCCGGGGCGCGGGGCCATCACCACCAGCCGCTCGCCCAAGAGCAGCGCCTCCTCGACCGAATGGGTGATCAGGATGATCGTCTTGCCGGTCTCTTTCCACAGCTTGAGCACCAGGCCCTGCATCTTTTCCCGCGTCAGCGCGTCGAGCGCACCCAGCGGCTCGTCCATCAGGATCACGTCGGGGTCATTGGCCAGACACCGCGCCAGCGCCACGCGCTGCTGCATCCCGCCCGACAGCTCATAGACCGCCTTTTCCTTGAAATCGCGCAGGCCCACCACGTCGAGCAGATGATCCACGATCTCGCGTTTCTGCGCGCGCGCCATGCCTTTCATCGAAGGGCCGAACCCGACATTGTCGCGCACGCTCATCCATTCAAAGAGCGCGCCCTGCTGGAACACCATCCCGCGTTCCGCCCCCGGCCCGCGCACCGCATGGCCGTTGAGCGTCACCGCGCCGGACGTGGGCGCAAGAAACCCCGCCACGATGTTCAGCAGCGTCGTCTTGCCGCAACCCGAGGGGCCGAGCACCGACATCAGCTCGCCCGTGCCCAGGTGCAGCGTCACATCCTTGAGCGCCTGCACCGCGCCCCCACCGGGCAGCTCAAAGCGCATCGACAGTTTGTCGATCAGAAGTTCACTCATGCGCTGCACCCCTTTGGCGAAAGAAGCCGGAGCGCCTGCGCACCCCGGCCCCGATGTCTGGCGACAGGATTGCCCCCGCCGCGCCGCGTCACATCGCGCCCGCAGCCGCCAGCGGCCCTGTGTTGATCGCGCCCGCATAGGTGTCGAGCGCGGCCGGGATCGACCCGCTTTCCACGAACACGCCCGCGACGCCGGCCATGAAGGCAGGCGCAGCCGCGCCCAGCCAGCGGTCAGAGAGCTGGTCCTCGATGCTGGGGAATACGAAGGTCGCCATCGTTTCGCGGGTGGCGGCCTCGTCCATGCCGCTGTCCTGCGCGATGACGGGGATCATCGCCTCGACCATCGAGCCGTCGTTCCAGCCGTCGTTCATCGCCGCCGTCACGGCGAGGAATTGCGCGACCAGATCGGGGTTTTCCGCGACAAAGCCGGCGGGCGCTGAGGTGACGTCGAACACCAGAATGCCCAGCGCCTCCTTTTCCGCGCCGGTCAGAAGCACATTGCCGAACTCCTTGGCCCGGCGCAGCGACCCGCCCCAGCCGCAGAACATGTCCACCGCGCCCTGCGCGATGGCCGCGGCACCGTCGGGCGGCGCCATGTCCACGATCTCGAGGCTGGCGAGCTCCACGCCGAAATGGTCCATCTGCCGCAGGAAGCCGTAATGCGCCGCCGTGCCCAGCGGCACCGCGACCTTCTTGCCGGCCAGTTCCGCGGCATTGCTCTGGTCGATCTCGAGCCCGCTGGCCACCACGCAATTGTCATTGTCGGCATAAGACACGGCCACGTCGAGCGTCACAAGGTCCTGCCCGGCGCTGGTCGCCACCACAAAGGGCGGCACGCCCTGGCTCACCGCAAGCTGCACATCGCCCGAGGCCATCGCGGCGCTCATCGCGGTGCCGGTGTCAAAGCTCACCCAGTTGATCTTGACGCCCATCGCCTCTTCGTAAAGGCCCTGCACCTTGGCATATTGGAACGGCATCGGCCATTCGAGGAAATAGGCGACGGTGATCTCGTCCACCTGCGCCACCGCCGCCTGACCGGCCAGCAGCGCGGCCCCCGCGACCGCCCCCAACATCAGCTTTCTGATCGTCATGTCGTCAACTCCCCTTTGTTGCTGGCCCGGTGCCCCTGACGGGGCCCGCGCCGGTGATGCCGGCAGGTTTGTCCTGCCTGAACAGTGCGGGTGCCGGCGCCAGAGCCACACCCCTTTGCGACCCAACAGACCACACCTGCGCCACGTCGCACAGTCCCCGCGATCCGAAAGGACATTTTCGAAAAATCGAATGGCTTTGGCCGGTATGGCAAGGGATTTCATCGTGCCGACCTGCCGCGTGGCGCGGCAAATGATCCGGGCCTGGCCGTGACGCGGACGCCTGTGGCAGGGGTAAGCCTCTGAAAAACAAAAGGGTGTCCGGGCAAGGGCGCAGCAGCGCATGGCCGTGCCGGTCGCGCTGGCGCTACCTATCATCGAGAACTGGCCCTATTGCCCTTGCGCAGCCGTCGGGCAATCTGCTCAAATCCCTGTCAGCGGGCGAATGTCGCGCCGCGCAGCCCTATCCTCCGAGGCATCCGATGGACACCCTTTTGCAGAACGACCCGCGCCATGTGATCGAGGCCGACCGCGCCCATGTCTGGCATCACCTCATCCAGCACAAACCCTACGAGACGATCGACCCGCGCATCATCGTCGAGGGCAAGGGTCTGCGGGTCTGGGACATCAAGGGCAAGGAGCATGTCGATGCGGTGTCCGGCGCGGTCTGGACGGTGAACGTCGGCTATGGCCGCGAAAGCATCGCCAATGCGGTGCGCGACCAACTGGTCAGGATGTGCTATTTCGCGGGCGCCGCCGGCAGCATCCCCGGCGCGAACTTTGCCCAGCGCCTGATCGAGAAAATGCCGGGCCTCAGCCGCGTCTATTACGCCAATTCGGGGTCCGAGGCGAACGAGAAGGCGTTCAAGATGGTGCGCCAGATCAGCCACAAGCACCATGGCGGCAAGAAATCCAAGATCCTCTATCGTGACCGCGACTATCACGGCACCACCATCGCCTGCCTGTCCGCCGGCGGCCAGCAGGAGCGCAACGCGCAATATGGCCCCTTTACGCCCGGCTTTGTGCAGGTGCCCCATTGCCTGGAATACCGCGCGAGCGAGGACATGGCCGGCGACAGCTACGGCGTGAAGGCCGCCGAGGCGATCGAGGCCGTGATCCTGCGCGAGGGGGCGGATACCATCGGCGCGCTCTGCCTCGAGCCGATCACCGCGGGCGGCGGCATCATCACCCCGCCGCGCGGCTATTGGGAAAAGGTGCAGGAGATCTGCCGCAAATACGACATCCTGCTGCATATCGACGAGGTGGTCTGCGGGCTTGGACGGACGGGAACATGGTTCGGCTATCAGCAATATGGCGTGCAGCCCGACATCGTGACGATGGCCAAGGGCGTGGCCTCGGGCTATGCCGCGATATCGTGCTGCGTGACGACCGAAGCGGTGTTCGACATGTTCAAGGACGACACCGACAAGATGGGCTATTTCCGCGATATCAGCACCTTTGGCGGATGCACGGCCGGGCCGGTCGCGGCACTCGAGAACATGCGGATCATCGAGGACGAGGATCTGTGCGGCAATTCGGTGCGCATGGGCGCGTATCTCAAGGACAAGCTGCACGCGCTGATGGACAAGCACGCCTGCGTGGGCGACGTGCGCGGCAAGGGCCTCTTTGCCGGGGCAGAGCTTGTGGCCGACCGTGCCACCCGCGAACCGCTCGATGAAAAGCTGGTGATGGCGGTGGTGGCCGACTGCATGGCGCAGGGCGTCATCATCGGCGCGTCGAACCGGTCGATGCCGGGTTTCAACAACACGCTGCTGTTCGCCCCCGCGCTGATCGCCACGACCGATGATCTGGACGAAATCGTGGGCGCGGTGGACCGGGCCCTGACCAAGGTGGTGGGGTAGCCCACCCGGCAGAGTGTCGCGCGCGGCAGAGGGCAGCGCCTGACAGGGGCGCGCGCGCCGTGCATGGTGCCTGCCGTGCATGGCGCCTGCCGCGCATCGGGCGCGGCCTGACCGTGACCGACGGGATCAGGCGCATATCCGGCACCCATCCGGCACATTGCACAAAACCCCTGAAACGCGTTTTCAGCAAATCGAACAAGGCCAGCGTCCCGCCCGAAATCCTTTGCCCCCGCCCCGGCGCGGCCCCTAGGCTGGCGTGCACCAACCCAAGGACACGCCCATGCACCTCGCCCGCTTTCCTCGCCTCCATGTCGCGCATCTGCCCACCCCGCTGGAACGTCTGGACCGGCTGAGCGCGGCGCTGGGCGGCCCGGAAATCTGGATCAAGCGCGACGATTGCACGGGCCTGTCCACCGGCGGCAACAAGACCCGCAAGCTCGAATTCCTGATGGCCGAGGCCCTGGCGCAGGGCGCCGACATGGTGATGACGCAGGGCGCCACACAGTCGAACCACGCCCGGCAGACGGCGGCCTTTGCCGCGAAACTGGGCCTCGACTGCCATATCCTCCTCGAGGATCGCACCGGGTCGAACGACCCAAATTACAACGCCAACGGCAATGTGTTCCTCGACGACCTGCACGGCGCCACCCGCGAAAAGCGCGGCCCCGGCCTCGACATGAATGCCGAGATGGAGGCGGTGGCCGAGACCTTTCGCGCCAAGGGGCGCAAGGTCTATATCATCGTCGGCGGAGGGTCGAACCCGACGGGGGCGCTGGGCTATGTCGATTGCGCCTTCGAGCTGCTGGCGCAGGCGAACGCGCGCTCGCTCAGGATCGACCATATCGTGACGGCGACCGGGTCGGCCGGCACGCAGGCCGGGCTCGTCGTGGGGCTCAAGGCGATGCATGCGGGCATTCCGCTGCTGGGTTTCGGCGTGCGCGCGCCCAAGGCCCGGCAGGAGGAGAACGTCTATGCCCTCGCCTGTGCCACGGCCGAGAAAATCGGCGCGGCGGGCTGTGTCGCGCGGGCCGATGTGGTGGCCGACACCGATTATGTCGGCGAAGGCTATGGCATCCCGCGCGCCGATACGCTCGAGGCGATCCGCATGTTTGCGCAACTCGAGGCGATCCTGCTCGACCCGGTCTATTCGGGCAAGGCGGCGGCGGGGCTGATCGACTATTGCCGCAAGGGCCGCTTCACGGCGGGCGAGCGGGTCGTGTTCATCCATACCGGGGGCGCGGCGGGCCTCTTTGGCTACACCGCCGCCTTTGCCTGATGCGGACGGTCGGCATCCTTGGCGGGATGGGGCCGGATGCGACGGTCGCGCTGATGGCGCGGGTGATCGCGCGGGTCGCGGCGCGCGACGATGCCGATCATGTGCCGCTGCTGGTGGACCAGAACACGGCCGTGCCCAGCCGCATCGCGTATCTGATCGAAGGGCAGGGCGCCGACCCCGGCCCGGTGCTGGTGGCGATGGCGCGGCGGCTTGCGGGCGCGGGGGCGCAGGCGCTGGCGCTGGCCTGCAACACCGCGCACCACTGGGCGGGCGACATCCGCGCCGCGGCGGATCTGCCCTTTCTCGACATGGTGGCGCTGAGCGTGGCGCAGGCAGGCGCGGCCGAGGTCGGCATCCTCGCCTCGCCCGCCGTGCGGATGGCCGGCGTCTATGACCGCGCCTGCGCGGCGGCCGGGGTGGTGCCGGTCTTTGGCGCGGATGAGGGCGCGCTGCTCGCCCTGGTGCGGCGGATCAAGGCCGAGGGCGCGCATGACGGCACGCGCGCCGCTCTGCGCGCGCTGTCACAGGCGCTGGTGCCGCGCGTGCAGATCATCGCCTGCACCGAGTTTTCGCTGGTAGCCGATGCGGTGGCCCCCGGCGTGCGGGCGATCGACGCGATGGATGTGTTGGCACAGGCGATCGTGGATTTTGCGAAAGGCGGGGTCTGATGGCCGAATATCTCAAGCAGGCGGCCCGCAAGGCGGCGTCGGAGCAGCGGGATGTCACGGCGCAGGTGCGCGCCCTGCTTGCCGAGATCGCGGCCGGCGGCGAGGCGGCGGCGCAGGCCATGGCACGGCGGTTCGACGGCTGGGAGGGCGAGGTGGTCGTGTCGCCCGCCGCCCGTGCTGCGGCCGCAGACCTGCTGCCCGCGCAGATCAAGGCCGACATCGGCTTTGCCCATGACAACATCCGCCGCTTTGCGCAGGCGCAGCGCGCGACGATCCGCGACACGCAGGTCGAGATCCTGCCGGGGCTGGTCGCGGGGCAAAAGCAGATCCCGGTGCGGGCGGCGGGCTGCTATGTGCCCGGCGGGCGCTATGCCCATGTGGCGAGCGCGATCATGACCGTGACGACGGCGCGGGTGGCCGGCGTGGGCCATGTCACGGCCTGTTCGCCGCCGCATCCGGGCAGCGGCATCCCGCCCGCGATCATCTATGCGATGGACCTCTGCGGGGCGGATGTGATCCTGAACATGGGCGGTGTGCAGGCGGTGGCGGCCATGGCGCAGGGCCTCTTTGGCCTGCCGCGCGCGGATATCCTCGTGGGTCCGGGCAACCAGTATGTGGCCGAGGCCAAGCGCATCCTCTTTGGCCAGGTCGGCATCGACATGGTGGCGGGGCCGACCGACCTGCTGGTGCTGGCGGATGGCGATGCCGATGCGGCGCTGGTGGCGGCCGATCTGGTGGGGCAGGCCGAGCATGGCTACAATTCCCCGGTCTGGCTGGTGACGGACAGCCGCGTCCTGGCCCGCGACGTGATGGACCGGGTGCCGGGCCTGATCGAGAGCCTGCCGCCGGTCAACGCCGACAGCGCCCGCGCCGCCTGGCGCGACCATGCGGAGGTGGTGCTCTGCGCCGGGCGCGAGGAGATGGTGCGCGTGTCGGACGATTATGCGCCCGAGCATCTGCATGTCCAATGCGCCGACCCCGACTGGTGGCTGGACCGGCTCACCGCCTATGGCTCGCTCTTTCTGGGGGAAGAGACGACCGTGGCCTTTGGCGACAAGGCGTCCGGCCCCAACCATGTGCTGCCGACCAGCGGTGCGGCGCGCTATACCGGCGGGTTGTCGGTGGGCAAGTTCATGAAAACCGTGACATGGCAGCGCTCTACCCGCGCCGCCGCCCGGCCGGTGGCCGAGGCGACGGCCCGCATCTCGCGGCTCGAGGGGATGGAGGGCCATGCGCGCACAGCCGACATCCGGCTCGCCAAGTATTTCCCGGGCGAGACCTTCGATCTGGGCGGCTGAAAAATTTTCGGAGAAAATTTTTCGCCCCTCGCGCGGGGGGCCGCCTCTGGCCGGGCAGGGGGCTCTGCCCCCGCCGCCTGCGGCGGCCCCCCCGGGATATTTATGGCCAAAAGATGGGGAAAGGCCCTTGACCTTCCAGTGACGGGAAGCCCTATCTGGCAGACGATCAGGAAGGGATTTCCGCCATGGGCGTGCAGGAGCCGCTGGTCTTTGAGATAGACGGGATGAGTTGCGCGGGCTGCGTGGCCCGCGCCGAACGGGCGATTGCGGCCGTGCAGGGTGTCGCGCGGGCCGAGGTGAACCTCGCCACGCGCAGCGGGCGGATCACGCTGGGCGATGATCCGGGCGCCGATGTCACCCGCGCTGTTACCGGAGCGCTGGCGGCGGCGGGGTATCCTGCGGTGCCGCGCCGGCTGCGTTTCGCGGTCGAGGGCATGACCTGTGCGTCCTGTGTGGCGCGGGTTGAGGCGGCGATCCTCGCGGTGCCGGGGGTGCTGACGGCGCATGTCAATCTGGCGGATCGCAAGGCAACGGTCACCGCCATCACCGGTGGCGAGGCGGCGATTGTCGGCGCAGTCAAGGCGGCGGGCTATCTGGCCCGGCCGCTGGGTGATGCCGCGCCCCGGCAGGACCGGACGGCCGCCGAGGCGGCGCAACTGGGGCGGCAGGTCGCGGTTGCGGTGGCGCTCACCCTGCCGGTCGTGGTGCTGGAGATGGGGGGGCATCTTTTCCCCGCCTTTCACCATGTCATCGCGCAAAGCATCGGGATGCGGCAGTCCTGGCTGGTGCAGTTCGTGCTCGCCTCGCTGGTGATGGCCTGGCCCGGGCGGATGTTCTATCTGCGGGGCGCGCCTGCGCTCTGGCGTGGGGCGCCGGACATGAATGCGCTCGTGGTGATGGGGACGCTGGCCGCCTGGGGGTTTTCCGCCGTCTCGCTCTTTGCGCCGGGGGTGCTGCCTGCGGGCACGCAGGCGGTCTATTTCGAGGCGGCGGCGGTGATCGTGACACTGATCCTGCTGGGCCGCTGGCTCGAGGCGCGCGCGCGCGGGCGCACGGGCGCGGCGATCCGGCGGCTGGTCGATCTGCGCCCTGCCACGGCCATGGTCGAGCGTGACGGGGTGGCGGTGGCGCTGCCGGTCGGCGAGATCCGGCGTGGCGATACCGTGCAATTGCGGCCGGGAGAGCGGATCGCGGTGGACGGGATCGTGCGCGAGGGGGTGTCATTCGTCGATGAGAGCATGGTGACGGGCGAGCCGGTGCCGGTGGAGAAGGGCAAGGGCGCGACGCTGGTCGGCGGGACGGTCAACGGCAATGGCGCATTGCGGATGCGGGCGACGGCGGTGGGGGCGGAGACGATGCTCGCCCGGATCATCGCGATGGTGGAGGAGGCGCAGGGTGCGCGGCTGCCGGTGCAGGACCTCGTCAACCGGATCACCCGCTGGTTCGTGCCTGCGATCATCGCTGTGGCGGCGGTGACGGTGCTGCTCTGGCTGTTGATCGGGCCGGCGCCTGCCTTGCCCTTTGCGCTGGTGGCGGGGGTGGCCGTGCTCATCATCGCCTGCCCCTGTGCGATGGGGCTGGCGACGCCGACGTCGATCATGGTGGGCACCGGGCGCGCGGCGGAGCTGGGCGTGCTGTTCCGCCGCGGCGATGCCTTGCAGGGGCTGGCGGAGGTGGAGGTGGTGGCCTTTGACAAGACCGGGACGCTGACCTGGGGCAAGCCCGAACTGACCGATCTGGAAGCGGACGACGGTGATGATGACGCACTTCTGGCGCAGGTCGCCGCGGTCGAGGCGCTGTCGGAGCATCCGCTGGCCGGAGCCATCGTGGCGGCGGCCAAGGCGCGGGGGGGCGCGATCCCGCGGGCCGAGGGGTTGCGCGCATTGCCCGGCCGGGGGTTGGTGGCGACGGTCGAGGGGGTGCGGGTCGTGGTCGGCAATGCCCGGCTCATGCGCGAGGAGGGCGTGGCGGTCACCGCGGCGATGGATCGGGCAGAGGTGCTCGCCGCGCGGGGGCGCACGGCCGTTCTGGTCGCGCGCGACGGGGTGGCGGCCGGTGTGCTGGGACTGGCGGACAGGCCACGCCCCGGTGCCGCTGCGGTGGTCGCGGCCCTGCAGCGGCAGGGCAAGCGGGTGGTGCTGATCTCGGGCGATACCGGGGCGGCAGCGCAAGCGCTGGCCGATGAGGTCGGCATCACGCAGGTGCATGGCGGGGTGCTGCCGGACGGCAAGGTCGAGGTGATTCGCGCCTTGCAGGCGGGCGGGGTCAAGGTCGCCTTTGTCGGTGACGGGATCAACGACGCGCCCGCGCTCGCCTCTGCCGATGTCGGCATCGCGATCGGCACCGGCACCGATGTCGCGGTCGAGAGCGCCGATGTCGTGCTGATGTCGGGCGACCCGGCCGGGGTTGCCGATGCGATCGAGGTCAGCCGCCGCACGATGCGCAACATCCGCGAGAACCTCGTCTGGGCCTTTGGCTACAACGTGGTGCTGATTCCGGTGGCGGCGGGCGTGCTCTATCCGGTCTGGGGGATCATGCTGTCGCCGGCGCTGGCTGCCGGGGCGATGGCGGCGTCGAGTGTGCTGGTGGTGAGCAACGCGCTGCGGCTGCGGCGGGTGCGGTCGGTCAGGCCGCGCGGGGGGGCGGCATGAACATCGGCGAGGTGTCGCAGCGTTCGGGTCTGCCGGCCAAGACGATCCGCTATTACGAAGACATCGGTCTGGTCACGCCGCTGCGCGGTGCCAACGGCTATCGGCGGTTCCGCGAGAGCGACATGCACAAGCTGCTGTTTCTTGCCCGCGCGCGGCAGCTCGGGTTTTCCATCGAGGATTGCCGTGACCTGCTGGCGCTGTGGGAGGACAAGGGCCGCGCCAGTGCCGATGTGCGCGCCATCGCCCAGGGACATCTGACACGGATCGAGGCGCGGATTGCGGATCTGCGCGCGATGCAGGCGACGCTGGCCGATCTGGTCTGCGCCTGCGCGGGCGACGCGCGGCCGGATTGCCCGATCCTGCAGGATCTTGCGCGCGACTGACCGGGGCGGGCACGGAGGGCGGGCACGGAGGGCGGGCACGGACGGCGGGCATGGACGGCGGGCATGGACGGCGGGGGCGGGAGCCTCCGGCGGGGATATTTTTGGCCAAAAGATGCGGGCAGGTCAGAGCCGGGTGGCCAGCCGGTCGAACAGGGCGAGGCAGGCGTCGAGATGGTCGAGAGCCAGATATTCGTCAGGCTTGTGCGCCTGCGCGATGTCGCCGGGGCCGCAGACCACGACATCCATGCCCAGTGACTGGAACAGTCCCGCTTCGGTTCCGAAGGCCACGAGGTCGGTCGTATTGGCGCCGGTGAGGTCGAGCAGCAGGTCGCGCGCGGCATTGGCTTGCATCGGCTCGAGCCCGTCGATTTCGCCGATCACCTCGGTGGTGATGCTGGAGCCGGGATGGGCGGCCTGCATGGCGGGCAGGAGGCTGTGGGTGCAGAAGCGGTGCAGGTCGTCGCGCACGAAGTCGGCGTCGCTGCGCTGGACCGGGCGCATTTCCCAGGCGATCTCGGCCCGGCCGGGGATCACGTTATGCGCCACGCCGCCGGTCAGCGCGCCGGTGTTGATCGTGGTCCAGGGCGGGTCAAAGCGGCTGTCGGCCGGGGCGCGGGCGCGCAGCGCGTCCTTGAGGTCGAGCAGGCGGGTGACGTAGCGCGCGGCATATTCCACCGCGTTGACACCGCGGTCGGGCTGCGAGCCGTGCCCTTCGTGCCCGACAAAGCGGGTGGTGTATTCATAGCAGCCCTTGTGCCCCTCGATCACCCGCATCGTGGTCGGCTCGCCGATGATGGCCATGCGCGGGGCAGCGCCACGTGCGCGCAACAGTGCGACGAGGGTCTGCGCGCCAAGGCAGCCGACCTCTTCGTCATGGGTAAAGGCGAAATGCAGCGGCCGGGCGTCGGGTGCGTCGCGCAGGCGGGCGGCGAAAACGGGGGCCATGGTGACGGCGGCGGCGATGAAGCCCTTCATGTCGCAGGTGCCGCGCCCATAGAGCCTGTCGCCATGCTGCGCGAGGGTGAAGGGATCGGTTGTCCAGCTTTGGTCGGCCACGGGCACCACATCGCTGTGGCCTGACAGCACGATCCCGCCAGGCCTGTCGGGGCCGAGGGTCGCCCAGAGGTTGGCCTTGGTGCCGGTCGCGTCCTGAAACACCTCGACCCGGGCGCCGGCCGCCCGCAGATGCCCGGCGAGGCAGTCGATCAGCGCGCGGTTGCTGTCCTGTGAGATCGTGGGAAAGGCCACAAGGTCGGCCAGCAGGGCAACCGTCGCCTCACGCAGCGGATGGGGCATCGGCGTCTCCCTTTGTGGCGAGGATGAGGTCGCGCAGGCGCGCGGCGGCCGGGGGCAGCGCGCTGCCCGCGCGGGTGAGCAGGCCGTAGGGGGCGACCCGGATGCCGAGGTCGATCGGCAGCACGGCAAAGGGCGCGCCGGGCCCGCTGGCAAAGCGGCGCGCGACGGCGGCGGCGAGCGGCGCGATGGCGTTGGAGTTCTGCAGCATCGCGAGCGTCAGCAGGAAGGACGAGGTGGCGAGCCGCCCCGGCGGCGCGGGCAGGCCCAGTGCCGCAAGGCGTGCGAGCACCGCGTCGCGCAGGATCGCGCCGTCGCCGGGCAGCACCCAGTCATAGGCCAGGAGCGCGCCGGGCGTCAGGTGTCGCGCCTGCGTGAGGGCGTGGTCCTGACGGGCGACGAGGCTCACCGGTTCGTCGGCGATCATGGTGGTGTCGAAAAGCGCGGGGTCGGCATCGACCGGGCGGCGCGCGAGGGCAAAGTCGATCCGACCCGCAATCAGCATCGCGCCCAGATGGTCGCTCGGCCCGACCTCGACCTCGGTCGTCAGGCCCGGCAGCGCCAGACGCGCGGCGCGCAGCGCGGGCAGCACGCGGTCGAGCGCCGGCCCCGTGACCGCGCCGATGCGCACGTGGCCGAGCCCGCCGCCGCCGATCTGGTCAAGCTCGACCGCGGTATCGGCAAGCTCGACCAGGATGCGTGTCGCCCGCCGCGCCAGGGCCGCGCCCTGTGCGGTCAGGGCGATGCCGCGCCCGGCACGGGCGTGGACCGGATGGCCGGTGATGCGCTCGACCTCGGCCAGCAGGCGCGAGGCGGCGGGCTGGGTGATGCCGACCCGGTCAGCGGCGCGCCCGATCTGGCCAGTGTCAGCCAGCGCGGCGACGATGCGCAGATGCGCGAGTTTCAGGCCACGGCGCAGCAAGGTCTCCATAAGATATACCATTACGGGTATGACAACATCACGCAAGCCTATTTGTTTGCGATGGCTCGCTGTGGTTTGCTGGTGGCAAAGAGGGGGCTGGTGGCAAAGAGGGGCACAGCATGCTGATTTCGCAAGTGATGACCGATGACGGCCCTGCTGTGGTGGTGCGCGACGGGTCGGAGGCCGCGATCGTTGCCGGCGCGCAGAGCACCTATGCTCTGGCGCGGCAGGCCGCCGACACTGGCCTCGCCCTTGCCGAGGTCATCGCCGCGCAGGGGCTTGGCCGCGCGGTGGATCTCGTGGCGATGGCGGCACAGGGGCGGATGCTGTTGCCTGTGACCCATCCCGACCCCGCGCATCTGCACCTGACAGGCACCGGGCTCACCCATCTCGGTTCGGCCGCGACGCGCGACAGCATGCATGTCAAGGCCGAGGCCTCTGACGCCACCGACAGCATGAAGATGTTCCGCATGGGGCTCGAGGCCGGCAAGCCCGCGACGCTGCCGGGCGTGCAGCCCGAATGGTTCTACAAGGGCAACGGGCATATGGCCGTTGCCCCCGGCGCACCGCTCACCAGCCCCGGTTTCGCGCTCGATGGCGGCGAGGAACCCGAGGTCGCGGGCATCTATGTCATCGCCGCCGATGGCACCCCCTGCCGGATCGGCTGGACGCTGGCGAACGAGTTTTCCGACCATGTGACCGAGCGGATCAACTACCTTTACCTCGCGCATTCCAAGCTGCGGCAGGCGTCCTTTGGCCCCGAGATCCTGATCGGCGCGCCGCCGGCCGATATCCGCGGCACCTCGCGCATCCGCCGTGATGGCGCGGTGATCTGGGAAAAGCCGTTCCTGTCGGGCGAGGCCAACATGAGCCACAGCTACGCCAACCTGGAACACCACCACTTCAAATATGACGTGTTCTGCCAGCCCGGCGACCTGCATGTGCATATGTTCGGCACTGCCACGCTGTCATTTGCCGATGGGATCCGGGCGCAGGCCGGCGATATCTTTGAAATCGAGGCGGCGGCCTTTGGCCTGCCGCTGCAAAACCCGCTCGCACAGGCCGCCGATGCCGGCGTCGCCCGCGTGCGCGCATTGTAAGAGGCACGAGATGACCTTCAAACCCGCCGCATGGCCCCGCAAGCTGCGTTCCCAGACCTGGTTCGGCGGCACGTCAAAGGACAACATCTATCACCGGGGCTGGATGCGCAATCAGGGCCTGCCGGTGGACCTGTTCGACGGTCGCCCGGTGATCGGCATCCTCAACACCTGGTCCGAGCTTACCCCCTGCAACGCCCACCTGCGCGACCTGGCGGAAAAGGTGAAATACGGCATCTACGAGGCCGGCGGTTTCCCGGTCGAGGTGCCGGTGTTCTCGACCTCCGAAAGCGCCTTTCGCCCCACGGCGATGATGTTCCGCAACCTCGCCGCGATGGCGGTCGAAGAGGCGATGCGCGGCCAGCCGATGGATGGCTGCGTGCTGCTGGTGGGGTGTGACAAGACCACGCCGTCGCTCCTGATGGCCGCCGCCTCGACCGATCTGCCGTCGATCGTGGTGACGGGCGGGCCGATGCTCAACGGCAACTTCCGCGGCGAACGGGTGGGGTCGGGGACGCATCTGTGGAAATTCTCGGAGGCCGTGAAGGCGGGCGAGATGACGGCGGCAGAGTTCGCCGAGGCGGAGGCGTCCATGAGCCGTTCGCCGGGGTCGTGCAACACGATGGGCACGGCGAGCACGATGGCGAGCATGGCCGAGGCGCTGGGCATGGCGCTGTCGGGCAATGCCGCGATCCCCGCCGTGGACAGCCGGCGCCGGGTGATGGCGCATATGTCGGGCCGGCGGATCGTGCAGATGGTCAAGGACGACATGAAGCCGTCGGACATCCTGAAAAAGGAAGCCTTCGAGAATGCGATCCGCACCAATGGCGCGATCGGCGGCTCGACCAATGCGGTGATCCACCTGCTCGCCATAGCCGGGCGTGTCGGCGTGGACCTCACGCTCGATGACTGGGACCGGTGCGGGCGGGATGTGCCGACGATCGTCAACCTGATGCCCTCGGGCAAGTATCTGATGGAAGAGTTCTTTTACGCCGGCGGCCTGCCTGTGGTGATCAAGCGTCTGGGCGAGGCGGGCCTGCTGCACAAGGACGCGCTCACCGTCTCGGGCGAGACGATGTGGGACCAGGTCAAGGAGGTGAAGAACTGGAACGAGGACGTGATCCTGCCGACTGACAAGGCGCTGACGCAATCGGGCGGCGTCGCGGTGCTGCGCGGCAATCTCGCGCCGCTGGGCGCGGTGCTCAAACCTTCGGCCGCGACGCCCGCGCTGATGGTGCATCGCGGCCGCGCGGTGGTGTTCGAGGATATCGACGACTACAAGGCGCGGATCAACGACGAGGCGCTCGACATCGACGAGACCTGCGTGATGGTGCTCAAGAATTGCGGGCCCAAGGGCTATCCCGGCATGGCCGAGGTCGGCAACATGGGCCTGCCACCCAAGGTGCTGCGCCGGGGCATCACCGACATGGTGCGCATCAGCGACGCGCGGATGTCGGGCACGGCCTATGGCACGGTGGTGCTGCACACCTCGCCCGAGGCTGCGGCGGGCGGGCCGCTCGCCGTGGTGCGCAGCGGCGACATGATCGAGCTCGATGTGCCGAACCGGCGCCTGCACCTTGATATTCCGGAGACGGAACTCGCCGCGCGCCTCGCCGCATGGACGCCCACGGTCAAGGCGCCGGACGGCGGCTATGCCTGGCTTCACCACGCCCATGTGCAAGGCGCCGATACCGGCGCCGACCTCGATTTCCTCAAGGGCTGCCGCGGCAATCCGGTCGGCAAGGATTCGCACTGATGCGCAAGGTGGCCCTCGTCGGGATCGGCAAGATCGCGGTCGACCAGCACGTGCCCGCCATCGCGGCCAGCCCTGATTGGGACCTGGCCGCGACGGTGAGCCGGTCGGGCAAGGTTGAGGGCGTCGAGGCCTTCACCGACTTCGACGCCTTCCTCGCCGCGCGGCCGGATGTGGAGGTCATCTCGCTCTGCCTGCCGCCGCAGCCGCGCTATGCCTACGCGGAAAAGGCGCTGCGCGCCGGTCGCCACCTGATGCTCGAGAAACCGCCGGGCCAGACGCTGGCCGAGGTGCAGGCGCTCGACCGGCTGGCACAGGCGCAAGGCGTGACCCTCTACGCGACCTGGCACTCGCGCATGGCGCGCGGCGTGGCCGGCGCGCGCGCCTGGCTCGAAGGCAAACAGGTGACGCGCGCCCATATCACCTGGCGCGAGGATGTGCGCAAATGGCACCCCGGGCAGGACTGGGTGTTCGAACCCGGCGGCATGGGCGTGTTCGACCCCGGCATCAACGCGCTCTCGATCCTGACGGAAATCCTGCCCGCCCCCGTGCATGTCACTGCCGCCACGCTGGAGTTTCCCGCCAATCGCGCGACGCCGATCGCCGCGCGGATCACCTTCAGCGGCGGCGTCACTGCCGATTTCGACTGGCGCCAGGAAGGTCCGCAGACCTGGGATATCGACATCGAGACCGACGCAGGCCCGCTTGCCCTGCGCCACGGCGGCAATACCTTGCTCATCGGCGGCAAGGAAGCCGCAGCCGGGCCGGACGGTGAATACCCCGCGCTCTACGCCCGCATGGCCGAACTCGTGCGCAGCGGCGCGCGCGACGTGGACATCGCCCCGATGGTGCATGTGGCCGACGCGATGACATTGGGCAGCAGAGTGTCGGTCGCGCCCTTTGATTTCTGACAGACCGGGGGCTCTGCCCCCGCGCGTGCCGCGCTCCCCCGGGATATTTGGGGCCAAAAGATGCCAGCAGGTAACCGCACTATCCCCATCTTTTGGCTGAAAATATCCCGGGGGAGGCCGAAGGCCGGGGGCAGAGCCCCCAAAGGCGGCGGTCGGCTCAGCGCAATGCCATCTGGGTATAGCGGGCGCGCAGGGCATGGGGGGACATGCCGAAGGCGGTCTTGAAATGATCGTAGAACTGGCTGATCGACAGGAAGCCGGACTGTTCGGCCACCGTCGTGATCGCGGCGCTGCTTTCCATGAGCAGCGCGCGCGCGCGCAGAAGGCGCATCCGGATGATGAACCGTTTCATCGGCAGGCGCATGGTTTTCGAAAACAGGGAGAGCGCGTAGTTCTGGTGCAGGCCGGTCACGGCCGCGACCTGTGCATTGCTCAGCGGCTTGCTCAGGTTTTCCATGATGAACCGGACCATGGCCACGACATGCCGGATATGGGCCGAGGAAAGCTCGCGATTGTCGCCGGGGTCTGCCACCGGCCTGCGCAGATAGGTGAGATCGCCCAGCAGGGCGCGGCGCAGCATCGCGTTGAGTTCCATTTTCATCACTTCGGTGCGTTCGAAGTCGTTCGAGCGATAGTCCCGATACCACAGCGCGACCTGGCCGGCGGGGTCGGTGGAGGCAGGCAGTTCAACCACGGCGCCCCCCAGCAGTGCCACCTGGAGCTGGGCAATGTGGGGCATGAAGAGAAAGCTGTCGAACGGAAGGTAGATGTTGGCCAGCCGGGCCGCTGTCTGGCCTGTCGGGGTGATGGTGATCAACTGATGCGGGATGCCGGCCCAGAACAGCACCAGCCGTTCTGGCGGAATCTCGACTGTCTGTTCGTCGATCCGGTAGGTCATGGCCGCGCCGGAGAGGAAATTGACCTCGATATGGCCGTGCCAATGGGGCGCATCCATCACATAGGGCGTGAAGATCCGAATCCCGAAGCGGCCGATCGCCCGGGTGAGCGCGTAGAAATGCCGCTCGTGGCTCGGCACGCCTTTCAGCCGGTCGTCGTCGGCGGCGATGGGGGTCATGGGCCTGATCATCCATCTTAAGAACCCGGAAAAGAATGTCGGATTCCGCTCTTGCTGTAAATGCCCGATGATCGTCACACTGACCGGACCGGACGGCGCATGGAGGATGTGCCTTGCGGGTTGCGTGAGAAAAAAACCGGCCTGCACAAGTCGGGTCGGGTCCAGGCCCTTGGGAGGACCATCATATGAAACTGAACACCCGCGTCGCGGTGGCGACGCTGTTGCTGGGCGTGTCGCCCGCAGCCTTGACGGCGCAGATCGTCGAGCCGACGACCCCGCCGCCGGCCCCTGCCTTTGACGCGCAGGGCGAGCCGGTTTTCGTCAACCGCGCCGACATCTACACCTACCGTGCGCTCGACAGCTACGCCGAGCCCGACTTTGTCGCGGCCTTTGTCGCGGCGGGGCAATTGCCGCCGGTGGCGGAGCGTCTGCCGGCCGAGCCGCTGGTCTATAGCACCGCCAACATGCCTGACGGCGTGGGCGCCTATGGCGATGTGATGCGCCACGTGATCGGCGGGCGGCCCGAAGGCTGGAACTTCTGGGGTGGGCAGACGCAGGGCTGGGGCGGGATCGACATCGGCCTGACCGAATGCCTGACGCGCACCGGGCCGCTCTTTACCGTGAGCCCCGATGACCTCGAGCCGATGCCGAACCTCGCGCGGTCCTGGGACTGGGCCGAGGACGGCATGTCGCTCACCGTGCATCTGATCGAGGGGGCGAAATGGTCGGATGGCGACCCGTTCGATACCGAGGACATCGCCTTTTACTGGAACGACATCGTGATGAACCCCGATGTCACGCCGCTGATGAACGCGACGCAGGACACCTATGGGTCGGGCACCACGCTTGAGGTCATCGACGCCTATACATTCCGCATGAATTTCACCACCGCCTTTCCCGAGCAGGTGCTCTATGCGATGGCCTATGGCAATTTCTGCCCCGGCCCGAGCCATGTGCTCAAGCCCGTTCACCCGACCTATGGTGGCGAAAGCTATGATGCCTTCCGCAACGCCTTTCCGCCGACCTACCTGAACTTTCCGGTGATGGGCGCCTGGGTGCCGGTCGAATACCGCGCCGATGACATCGTCGTCATGCGCCGCAACCCCTACTACTGGAAGGTGGATGACGCGGGCAACCAGCTCCCCTATCTCAACGAAATGCACTACCGCCTGTCCACCTGGGCGGACCGTGACGTGCAGGCTGTGGCGGGCACCGGCGACTTCTCGAACCTCGAGCAGGCCGAGAACTATGTCGAAAGCCTGCGGCGCGCGGCTGATCCGGCGGCGCCGGCGCGGCTGGCCTTTGGGCCGCGCACGATCGGCTATTCGCTCTACTTCAACTTTTCCGGCAATGGCTGGGGCGAACCCGACGCACGCGGTCAGGCGATCCGCGATCTGAACCGCAACGCCGATTTCCGCATGGGTGTCACGCAGGCGCTTGACCGGGTGCGGCTGGGCGAAAGCCTGGTCAAGGGGCCGTTCACGGTGCAATATCCCGGCGGGCTTTATGCCGGAACATCGTTCTATGACGAGGCCTCGACGGTGTTCTACCCCTATTCGCTCGACAGTGCGCGCGCGCATTTCGAAGCGGCGGGGCTGACCGATACCGACGGCAACGGGTTCCTCAACCATCCCGCAGACGTGCTGGGCGGGGCGGATGTGCAGGTGACGCTGCTGGCCAATACCGACTACCAGACCGACAAGAACCTGGCCGAAGGTGTGGTCGCGATGCTGGAAGAGGCGGGCATCCGTGTCTCTCTCAACCTTCTGACCGGCAATGACCGCGACAATGCGATGAACGCGGGCCGGTTCGACTGGATGGTGTTCCGCAATGCGTCCGAGATGATCACGGTCGTGCAGGGCACCACGCAGCTTGCCGCGACCGGGCCGCGCACGCTGCGCCACCACAATGCCAATGACGCGGGCGCACTGGACCTGCTGCCCTTCGAGCAGGAACTGGCCGATACCGTCAACGCCTTCATCACCTCGCGCGATGCGGACGAACGGGTGGCGTTGATGAAGGATTATCAGCGCATCTACACCGAAAACGTCTATGGGGCGGGCCTGACGGCCTATCCGGGCGCGCTCATCATCAACAAGCGCTTCTCGAACATCCCCGCGGGCGCGCCGATCTTCATGTACAACTGGGCCGAGGACAACATCATGCGCGAGCGCGTGTTTGTTGCCGCCGATGCGCAGGCGGATCATGAACTGCACCCGGGCACGCTGCCCGGTGCGCCGGGATCGGCCGGGCCGGTGTCGGCCAACTAGGGCCTTGCCCTTGGCGGGGCGGGGCATTGCGCCCCGGCCCGCCACCCTGTCGCGACCCTCCTTCCCAACCGTGCTGCCGCCCCCGATCAGAGGACTGGCCCATGCTGCGCTTTCTCTCCATACGGCTGCTCCAGGCGATCCCGGTGCTGCTCATCATGAGCATGATCACCTTTGCCATCATCCAGGCACCGCCCGGTGACTATGGCGATTTCATCCGCACCAACATGATCACGCAGGGCAATGCGACCATTGCGGCGGCCGAAGCCGCGGCCGAGCGGTATCGCGAAGAGAACGGGCTCAACGATCCGATGGTGCTGCAATATGTCCGCTGGATCAGCGGCATCGTCTTTCGCGGCGATTTCGGCCATTCCTTTTATTACAACAAGCCCGTGGCCGAAGTCGTGGGCGAACGGCTGCCGCGCACCATCCTGCTGGCGCTGACCTGCCATTTCTTTGCCTCGGTGCTTGGCATCTCCTTCGGCATCCTCGCCGCCACGCGGCAATATGGCTGGACCGATACGATCCTGAGCTTTGTCAGCTTTCTGGGCATGACGATCCCGCGCTTCCTGCTCGCGCTGATCATCCTCTATGTGCTGGCGTTCAAGCTGAACGTGCAGGAGCTGGGCAGTTTCTACTCCAGCCGCTATGGCGGGCAGCCCTATTGGCTGGGCTTTCTCGATTTCAACTGGGCCAAGCTGTGGAACCTGATCCAGCATGTCTGGCCGATCGTGTTCATCGCGACCGTGGGCGGGCTGGCCTACAACATGCGGGTGATGCGGGCCAATCTGCTCGACACGCTCAACGCCCAATATGTCGAGACTGCGCGCGCCAAGGGGCTGTCGGAAAGCAGCGTCATCATGCGCCATGCGGTGCCCAATGCGCTGCATCCGCTGATCGCCTATCAGGGCGTGATCCTGCCCTATATGCTCACCGGCGAGATCGAGGTCGCCATCGTCTTTTCGCTCGCGACCGTGGGCCCGGCCATCGTGGGGAGCATGGGGATCGGCGATGTCTATGTCACCGCGACGCTGCTTCTGGTGCTGGGTGCGACGCTGATCGTGGGCAATATCATCGCGGACCTGATGCTCGCCGTGCTCGATCCGCGCATCCGTGTGGGGAATACCTGATGTCGCTTGACCCGAACATGGCCCCTGTCGAACCCGATGCCACGCTCGAGGGGATCGACGACCGCGCCTCGACCGTCTCGACCAAAAGCCAGAGCTATGCCCGCCTCGTCTGGCGACGGTTCCGCAAATCGGTGCCGGGGATGCTGGGGTTTGTCCTTGTCACGACCTTGCTGGTGGTCGCGGTCTTTGCCGACTTTTTCGCGCCGGTGGACCCAAAGCAGCCCAATATCAGCTTTGTGCCGCCCGACCGGATCAGCTGGTATGTGCCGGGCGAGGGCCCGGGGACCGGCTGGCGCCTGCTGCCTGTGGCCTTTCCCATCACGGAGAGCGACGAGCTTGACCCGATCACCTATCAGCCGCTCAACGGGCCCGATTTCGACAACCCGCGCCCGGTGCGGTTCTTCGTGCAGGGGTGGGAGTACACGTTCCTCGGCATCCGCATGAACCGGCATTTCATCGGCGTCGCCGATGGCAGTCCGCTGCATGTGCTGGGCACTGACAAGCTGGGGCGCGACATCTTTGCGCGCGGGGTGATGGGAAGCCGCATCTCGCTGGCCATCGCGCTGACCTCGATCACGCTCATCACCATTCTGGGCACGCTCTTGGGCATCACCAGCGGCTATATCGGCGGCGCCTTCGACATGTGGTTCCAGCGCTTTGTCGAGATCGTGCTCGCCTTTCCGCAATTGCCGCTCTACCTCGCGCTCGCCACGCTGATCCCCGTCACGGCGCCCTCGGGGCTGTTCCTGACCTTTGTGGTGCTGGTGATCGTCGGGCTCGGCTGGGCGCAACTGAGCCGCGAGGTGCGGTCAAAGACGCTGGCGATGCGCCAGATCGACTATGTGCGCGCGGCGATGGCGGTGGGGGCGGGCGACGGGCGGATCATCACGCGCCATATCCTGCCCAATGTGATGTCCCATGTGATCGTGGCGATCACGCTGGGCATCCCGTCGATCGTGCTGCTGGAAAGCTTCCTTGGCTACCTCGGTTTCGCGGTCAAGCCGCCGCTGATTTCCTGGGGGCTGATGTTGCAGGACGCGGGCACCTTCAGCGTGATCGGCTCCTACCCCTGGATCCTGTCGCCGGTGGGTTTCGTGCTGCTGACCGTCTTTGCCTTCAACGCGCTGGGCGACGGGCTGCGCGACGCGATAGACCCCTATTGAGGCCGCGATGAACCAGATGTCAGACCCCACACCCATCATCGACGCGCAGCACGTCGCCGTCAGCTTCAAGGTCGATGGCGGCACGGTCGAGGCCGTGCGCGACGTGTCGTTCAAGCTTTACCCCGGCCAGACCACCGCGCTGGTGGGCGAAAGCGGCTCGGGCAAATCCGTGACCGCCCGCGCGGTCATGCGCCTGCTGTCCAAGCGCGCCACAGTCGCCGCGCAGACCCGCATTCTCTATGACGGGCGCGACATGGCGCATATGTCCCTGCGCGAGATGCGCGGCCTGCGCGGCAACCGCATCGCCATGATCTTTCAAGAGCCGATGTCCTCGCTCAACCCGGTCTACAAGGTCGGCGCGCAGATCGTCGAGGTGCTGATGCTGCATCAGAAGCTGGGCAAGCGTGCCGCCTGGGCGCGTGCGGTCGAGCTCCTGGACGAGGTGCGCCTGCCCGACCCCGAGGCGCGGGTGAACCAGTATCCCCACCAGCTTTCTGGTGGGCAGCGGCAGCGGGTGATGATCGCGATGGCGCTGGCCAACCGCCCCGACGTGCTGATCGCGGACGAACCCACGACCGCGCTCGACGTGACGGTGCAGGCCGAGATCCTGCATCTGATCGACAGTCTCAAGGCGAAATACGGCATGGGCGTGATCCTCATCACCCATGATCTGACCGTGGTGCGCCAGTTCGCCGACCATGTCTATGTGATGCAGCACGGCGAGGTGCGCGAGGACGGGCCGACCGAACAGGTCTTTGCCACCCCGCAGCACCCCTATACCCGCCGCCTGCTCGCCTCTGATCCCAAGGGCGTGGCGAACCCGCTGACCGGCCCGGCCGAAACCGTGCTGCGTGGCGATGATGTGCGCGTGCAGTTCATGCTGCGCAAGGGAGGCGCGTTTCGCGGCACATATTTCCCGCTGGTGGCCGTCGATGGCCTCTCGCTCGACCTCAAGCGGGGCGAGACGCTGGGCATCGTCGGCGAAAGCGGCTCGGGCAAGACGACCTTTGGCCAGGCGCTGATCCGGCTGATCCGCATGGACGGAGGGCAGGTCACGTTTCTGGGCGACCGGATCGAGGACAAGACCCGCCGCCAGATGCAACCCTACCGGTCGCGGATGCAGATCGTGTTTCAGGACCCGTTCTCGTCGCTCAACCCGCGCATGTCCGTGCGCCAGATCATCGAGGAAGGGCTGATCGTCAACGGCATCGGGCGCAACGCGGCCGAACGCTACAGCCGGATGCAACAGGCGCTGCGCGACGCGGGCCTGCCCGACACGATCAGCCACCGCTTTCCGCACGAGTTTTCGGGCGGCCAGCGCCAGCGCCTCGCCATCGCGCGCGCCATCGCGATGGAGCCCGAGTTCATCCTGCTCGATGAACCGACCTCTGCGCTCGACCTGTCGGTGCAGGCGCAGATCATCGAATTGTTGCGCAAGCTGCAACGCGAAAAGGGGCTGAGCTACCTTTTCATCAGCCACGACCTCAAGGTCGTGCGCGCCCTGTGTCACCGCGTGATGGTGATGCAGAACGGCAAGATCGTCGAGCAGGGCCTTGTCAAGGACGTGCTCGTCACCCCGCAGACCGACTACACCAGGCGGCTCGTCCGCGCAGCATTCGAGATAGCAACATGACCATCATCACCTTCATCGGTGCCGGCAGCACCGTTTTCACCAAGAACATCGCAGGCGACGTCCTGCAGCGCGAGGCGCTGGCCGGCGCCACCATCCGGCTGATGGACATCAACCCGAAGCGGCTCGAGGAATCGGCCATCGTGGTGGGCAAGCTGATCCAGACGCTCGGCGTCGCGGCCCGGGTCGAGACCTTTACCGACCAGCGCCGGGCGCTCGCAGGGGCCGATTTCGTCGTCTGCTGCTTTCAGGTCGGCGGCTACGACCCCTGCACGATCACCGACTTCGAGGTGCCCAAAAAGTTTGGCCTGCGCCAGACCATCGCCGACACGCTGGGCATCGGCGGCATCATGCGCGGCCTGCGCACGGTGCCGGTGCTCTGGGGCATCTGCGAGGATATGCTGGCGGTCTGCCCGCAGGCGATCATGCTGCAATATGTCAACCCGATGGCGATCAACACCTGGGCCATCGGCGCGAAATATCCCGCGATCCGGCAGGTGGGCCTGTGCCATTCGGTGCAGGGCACGGCCGCAGAGCTTGCCCGCGACCTCGACATCCCGGTCGCCGACATCCGCTACCGTGCCGGCGGGATCAACCACATGGCGTTCTATCTGAACTTTGAACACCGCCAGCCCGACGGCAGCTACCGCGACCTCTACCCCGCGCTGCGCCAGGGCTATATCGACGGCCGCTTTCCCAAGCCGTCGTCCTGGAACCCGCGCTGCCCCAACAAGGTGCGCTACGAGATGCTGATGCGGCTGGGCTATTTCGTCACCGAAAGCTCGGAACATTTCGCCGAATACACCCCCTATTTCATCAAGCGCGACAGGCCCGACCTGATCGAGCGTTTCGGCATCCCGCTCGACGAATATCCCAAGCGCTGCGTCGAGCAGATCGCCCGCTGGGACCGTCAGGCCAAGGAATACCGCGAGGCCAATACGATCACCGTCGAGGCGAGCCATGAATATGCCAGCGCCATCATGAATGCCGTCGTTACCGGCGCGCCCGAGGTGATCTATGGCAACATCCCCAATGCGGGCTTCATCCCGCAACTGCCCGAAGGTGCCGCCGTCGAAGTGCCGGTGCTGGTGGACAGCAACGGGCTGCACCCGACCGTGGTGCACGACATCCCGCCGCAACTGATCGGCCTGATCCGCACCAATATCAACGTGCAGGAACTCACCGTCGCCGCCCTGGTGGAGGAGAGGCGCGACCATATCTACCACGCCGCCATGCTCGACCCGCATACCGCGGCCGAGCTTGACCTCGACCAGATCTGGGCGCTGACCGATGACCTCTTGGCCGCGCATGACGACTGGCTGCCCGCCTTTGCGCGCAACCGGGCGCGCAAGGCATCATGACCCGCTGGCCTGCCCGCATCGTCATCGTCGGCGGCGGCACCGCCGGCTGGCTCGCCGCGATTATGCTGGGCGACAGCGCGAAACGGGCGGGCCAGACCACCGCGATCACGGTGATCGAATCGAGCAGGATCGGCACCATCGGCGTGGGCGAGGGCACAACGGCGGTGTTCCGCCAGATGCTGCGCCATTTCGGCATCGACGAGGCGGCGTTCCTGTCCGAAACCGGCGCCACGATCAAATACGGCATCCGCCACCGCGACTGGCGGCGGCTGGGCCACAGCTATGACGGCCCGATCGACGACCCGCATCTGGTGGCCGGCGGCGCGCCGCTCGACACCTATGCGGTGGCGGCGGGGCGTCCGGTGACGCAGGCGCATCTGTTCCAGCATCTGCTCGACGCCCGCCGCGCCCCCTTTGCGGTGCGCGATGGGCGCGATGTGCCTGCCGGCCCGTTCCACCACGCCTATCACTTCGATCAGGCGCGCGCGGGCGCCTTTCTCAAACGCCATGCCAAGGGCGTGACGCTGATCGACGATCAGGTGGCGGGGGTGGAAAAGGGCGAAGCCGGCATCGCCGCGCTGCTGCTGGAGGGCGGGCAACGGGTGGAGGGCGATTTCTTCCTCGACTGCACCGGTTTCCGCCGCGCGCTGGTCAGGGAGATGGGCGCGCAGTGGCAAAGCTATGGCGACATGCTGCCGGTCAACCGCGCCATGCCCTTCTGGGTGGATATCAAGGACGGCGAAGAGATCGACCCCTGCACGCTCGCCTGGGCGCAGAAATCGGGCTGGATGTGGTGGATCCCCACGCAGGGCCGCTATGGCGCGGGCTATGTCTATTCGGATGCGCACACCACCCCCGATCAGGCCAGGGCCGAGATCGAGGCGGCGCTGGGCCATGCCATCCACCCCCGCAACGACATCCGGATCGACGCAGGCCGCCTGCGCGACGCCTGGCTGGGCAATTGCGTGGCGGTGGGCCTCGCGTCGTCCTTTCTCGAGCCGCTCGAGGCGACATCGATCCATGGCACGGTGGTGCAACTGATGCTGTTGGCAAGCTGGATGACCGATGGCGACGGCCCGGCGAAATACAACGCCACCGTGGCCCGTCAGGTGGACGATTTCCGCGACTTCATCCGCCTGCACTATGTGTCCGAACGGCGCGACAGCCCGTTCTGGCGCGATGTGGCGGCGAGCCACCCGCAGGTGGTGCGCGACCGGCTGGCGCAATGGCAGACCAAGATGCCGGGCCGCGAGGATTTCGCGCCCTTCCCCCTCGACCTCGCCCATGTGCAGGAGCAGCTCTACACCCCCGTGCTCGATGGGCTGGGGCTGCTCAATCGCGACGTGGCGCGGGCGGCGATGGCCGCCGCCCCCGCTGCCCGCGACCGCGCCCGCGCGACCCATGCGGCGCTGGTTGCGGAATATTCACGCGCAGCGGCGCGATGCACGCCGCACCGCCAATGGCTCACCTCACTGCACAAGGAAACGGCAGCATGACCGCCTTCAAGATCTGCATTATCGGCGCGGGCAGCGTCGGGTTTACGAAAAAGCTCTGCTCGGACATCCTCAAGGTGGCCGAGTTCGAGGATATCGAGATCGCGCTGACCGACATCAACGCGCATAACCTCGACATGATCGCGCAGATCATCCGCCGCATCGTCAGCGTGAACGGCCTGCGCACCACTGTGACCGCCACCACCGACCGCCGCCGCGCGCTCGAAGGGGCACGCTATGTGATGTGCTGTGTGCGCATCGGCGGGCTCGAGGCCTTTGCCGACGACATCCGCATCCCGCTGAAATACGGCGTCGATCAATGCGTGGGCGACACGATCTGCGCGGGCGGCATCCTCTATGGCCAGCGCGGCATCCCCGCCATGCTGGAGTTCTGCCGCGACATCCGCGAGGTGGCCGAGCCCGGCGCGCTGCTGTTGAACTACGCCAACCCGATGGCGATGATGACCTGGGCCTGCATCGACCATGGCGGCGTGAACACCGTGGGCCTGTGCCACGGTGTGCAGAACGGCCACCGCCAGATCGCCCGCGCCCTTGGCCTGCCGATGGAAGAGATCGACATCATCTGTTCCGGCATCAACCACCAGACATGGTATCTTGATATTCGACATAATGGACGCCCCATTTCACGCGATGAATTGACGTCCGCCTTTGAGGCGCATCCGGTGTTCTCGCGCCAGGAAAAGGTGCGCATCGACGTGCTCAAGCGCTTTGGCTACTACTCGACCGAAAGCAACGGGCACCTGTCGGAATACCTGCCCTGGTATCGCAAGCGGCCCGACCAGATCATGGACTGGATCTCGATGGATGAATGGATCCATGGCGAGACCGGCGGCTACCTGCGCTATTCAACCGAAAACCGCAACTGGTTCGAAGAGGATTTTCCCAAGTTCCTCGACGAGGCCGGCGCGCCGCTGGCCGACTACGCGCGCACCGACGAGCACGCCAGCCACATCATCGAGGCGCTGGAAACCGGGCGCACCTATCGCGGGCATTTCAACGTCAAGAACGGCGGCGTGATCCGCAACCTGCCCGCCGATTGCATCGTCGAAAGCCCGGGTTTCGTGGACCGCTTCGGCATCAATATGGTCGAAGGCATCACCCTGCCACCTGCCTGCGCCGCCACCTGTTCGGCCAGTGTGAACGTGCAGCGGATGAGCGTGCAGGCCGCCATCACGGGCGATCTGGAACTGCTCAAGCAGGCCGTGCTGCACGACCCGCTGGTCGGCGCGATCTGCACGCCCGAGGAAGTCTGGCAGATGGTGGACGAGATGGTCGTGGCGCAGGCGCAATGGCTGCCGCAATACGCCGACGCGATCCCGGGTGCCGCAGAGCGGCTGCAGACCCCGCGCGTCAAAACCCGCGACTGGTCCGGCGCAGCGCGCCTCGACGTGCGCTCGGTCGGCCAGTTGCGCGACGCGAAGGCCGCGAAACAGGCGAGCGAAGGCCATGGCCTCGGCACCAAGGTGATGGGCTAGCGCCCGGCCGGACTGTCGGAGCCTCCGGCGGGGATATTTATAGCCAAAAGATGATGACGCGGTGCGCTACACCCTTCATCTTTTGGCCCCAAATATCCTCGCCGAAGGCTCCCCCGCCGCAACAGGCGCGCCGCCCGGGCAGGCGCGCCTAGCGGCCGAACTTCTTGAACTTCACCCGCTTGGGCTCGAGCGCATCGACACCGAGGCGGCGCTTCTTGTCTTCTTCGTAATCCTCGAAATTGCCCTCGAACCACTCGACATGGGCGTCGCCCTCGAAGGCGAGGATATGGGTGCAGATCCGGTCCAGGAAGAACCGGTCGTGGCTGATGACCACGGCACAGCCGGCGAAATCGACCAGCGCATCCTCGAGCGCGCGCAGCGTCTCCACGTCCAGATCGTTGGTCGGCTCGTCGAGCAGCAGCACGTTGCCGCCCTCCTTGAGCAGTTTCGCCATATGCACGCGGTTGCGTTCGCCGCCTGACAGGATGCCGACCTTCTTTTGCTGGTCGGTGCCCTTGAAGTTGAAGGCGCCGCAATAGGCGCGGGAGTTCATCTGCGCCTTGCCCAGCACGATGATCTCGGCGCCGCCGGAAATCTCTTCCCAGATCGTTGCGTCCGGGTCGAGCGCGTCGCGCGACTGGTCCACATAGCCGAGCTTGACCGTCTCGCCATAGGTGATCGTGCCGGCGTCCGGCTGCTCCTGTCCGGTCAGCATCCGGAACAGCGTCGATTTGCCGGCGCCGTTGGGGCCGATCACGCCCACGATGCCGCCGGGCGGCAGCGAGAACGACAGATCCTCGATCAACAGCTTGTCGCCCATCGCCTTTTTCAGGCCCTCGACCTCGATCACCTTGTTGCCCAGCCGCTCGCCGTTGGGAATGATGATCTGCGCCTTGCCGACGCGCTCGCGCTCGGAGGTATTGGCGAGGTCGTTATAGGCCTGGATGCGCGCCTTGGATTTGGCCTGCCGGGCCCTGGCGCCCTGGCGCATCCATTCCAGCTCGCGCTCGAGCGTTTTCTGCTTGGAGCGGTCCTCGCGCGCTTCCTGGTCCAGCCGCTTGACCTTTTGCACCAGCCAGTCGCTGTAGTTGCCTTCATAGGGGATGCCCTGACCGCGGTCGAGCTCGAGGATCCAGGACGTGATGTTGTCGAGGAAATAGCGGTCGTGGGTGACGATCAGGATCGTGCCCTTGTATTCCATCAGGTGGTTCTGCAGCCAGGCGATGGTTTCTGCGTCGAGGTGGTTGGTCGGCTCGTCGAGCAGCAGCATGTCGGGCGCCTCGAGCAGAAGCCGGCAGAGCGCCACGCGCCGCGCCTCGCCGCCCGACAGGGTCGTGACATCCGCATCATCGGGCGGGCAGCGCAGCGCCTCCATCGAGATATCGACCTGGCTGTCGAGGTCCCACAGGTTCTGCGCGTCGATCTGGTCCTGAAGCGCCGCCATCTCGTCGGCGGTCTCGTCGGAATAGTTCATCGCCAGTTCGTTGTAGCGGTCGAGCACGGCCTGTTTCGCCGCCACGCCCAGCATCACGTTCTCGCGCACGCTGAGCGCCGGGTCGAGCCAGGGTTCCTGTGCGAGATAGCCCACGCGGGCGCCTTCGGCCGCCCAGGCCTCGCCCTTGAAGTCCTTGTCGGTGCCGGCCATGATCCGCAAGAGCGACGATTTACCCGAGCCGTTGACGCCCACGACGCCGATCTTGACGCCGGGGAGAAAGTTCAGCCGGATGTTTTCAAACACCTTTTTCCCGCCGGGATAGGCTTTGGACACACCGTCCATGAAATAGACATATTGATAGGCGGCCATGTGACGCTCCTGATAGGGTTGGCGGATAGATAGCGATGCGAGGGGCCGGGGGCAATCGGGGAACCGACCATTGGTTGCGCGGGTTGCAACGAACGACAGCAAGGGAGACAGCGTGCCGGACCAAACACCCCGAGGGACGGATGACGCCACCGCCGCCATGGTTGCCGAGGGGCATTTGCAGGCGATCCGCCGGACGCTGGCCTGGATCCTTGTTCTTCTTGCGGTGGGCGCGGTCTTTTTCGCCCGTGCCGTCCTGCTGCCAATGGTGCTGGCCATCCTGCTGACGCTCGTGTTGCGCCCTGTGGTGCGCGGGCTTGACCGGGTGCGGATACCACCGCCAGTGGGTGCGGTTCTGGTCACTGTGACGATCGCGCTGGCCTTTGTCCTGGGGGCCTATCTGGTCGGAGAGTCGCTGGGCGCGCTGCTTGACCGCGCGCCAGAGATCTCGCGCAATGTGCTGTGGAAATTGCGTGGCCTCATCGGCGGCGTCCTGGCCTTGCAGGAACTGGCGGGCACAGAGGACGGCGGCGGCACCGGCGGCATTGACCTTGCGGGCCTTTTCGCCGCGGCGGTTGGGTCGCTGGCCAATGTCGGGTCGGCGGTGGTGGCGGCGCTGGTGCTGGCGACCTTTCTGCTGGCCGCCGGCGACCTGTTCCATCGCCGGATCGTCGAGGTCAGCCCGCGCCTGACCGACAAGAAGCGCGCGCTGGGCATCGTGCGGGCGGTCGAGCGGCAGGTGTCGCGCTATCTGGCGGCGATCACCCTGATCAACGCCGGCATGGGGATCGTCGTCGGGGCCGTGCTGTGGCTGCTGGGGATGCCCTATGCGGCGGTCTGGGGGGTTGCGGCCTTCCTGCTCAATTACCTGCCGTTTCTGGGGGGCGTGATCGGGGTGACGGTGGTGGGGGCGGTGGCGCTGGTCACCTTCGACACGGTCGGTCAGGCAATGCTGGCGCCGCTGGCCTATTTCCTCATCAATTCGGTCGAAGGGCAACTGGTCACGCCGCTGATCGTGGGCCGCAGGCTCGCGCTCAACACGGCGGCGGTGTTTACCACGGTGGTGTTCTGGGTCTGGCTCTGGGGCGTGCCGGGCGCGCTGCTCGCGGTGCCGCTGCTGGTGGTGATCAAGGTGATCGCCGACAATGTGGCCTCGCTCAACACGCTGGGACGTTTCCTCGCGGCAGAGTAGGGGGAGGCAGGCGAATGTCCTGCCATGCCTCTGAGCCCTGCCCAATCTGGATGGTGATAGGCGCCATATCGGTCAAATCGCCCGATTTTCCTGTCGAAACCAGTTAAAGCGCGCATTGTAACGGTTTTTCGGTATTCTTGCCTGAACCGGCCAGCAGAAGCCGGTCAAAGCGGCGCGTCCCAGCGGGCGCGCCTGTCGGAAACCGCAACAGACAGGGACAAGCACATGACCGGGACAAGGATTGTGGTGGGCCTCGACGGCTCTCCATCAGGGGAAAGGGCGCTCGCCTTTGCCAAGGAAAAGGCGCGCCAGATCGGCGATTGCACGATCATGATCTGCTATGTGATCGAATGGTCGCCCTTCAGCTTTCAGACGGCCGAAGAGAACGCCGCGCGCCATCTGCGGCGTGAAGAGGAGATCGCGACCGCGACGACGCGGGTGGTGGACCCCGCGGTGGCGGCGACGCGGGCCGAGGGGCTGGCGGCCGAAGGTATCGTGCGGCACGGCGACGTGGCCGAGATCCTCGACGAGATCGCGGTGGCGCAAGGCGGCTCGCAGATCATCATCGGGCGGGTCGGGGCAAAGGGCCTCAAGGAGCGGCTCTTTGGCGGCGTGTCGGGGCGGCTGATCGCCACGGCATCGGTTCCTGTGACCATCATCCCTTGAAAGCGGAGACCACAATGAAGCAGCTTCAGTTCCTGATGGTCGCGCTCGCGGCCCTGTTTGTCCCTGTCGCCGCGCTGGCACAGGATGTCGCGCAGGAGGCGATGACGCTCGACCAGCGCGTGAACGCGCTCTTTGCCTCCTCCACGGGGTGGTTCGTCAACTTCATCTTTGCGCCGATCCCCGGCACCGGTTTTGCGTGGATCGTCTTGTGGCTGGTGGTCGCGGCCACGGTGTTCACGCTCTATTTCGGCTTTATCCAGTTCCGGGTGGCGCGACATTCGCTCGCGCTGGTGGCGGGCAAGTATTCCGACCCCAGGGATGCGGGCGAGGTGAGCCATTTCCAGGCGCTGGCGACGGCGCTGTCGGGCACGGTGGGGCTGGGCAATATCGCGGGTGTCGCGGTGGCGGTCAGCATCGGCGGCGCGGGGGCGACGTTCTGGATGATCCTCGCGGGCCTGCTGGGCATGGCGTCAAAGTTCACCGAATGCACGCTGGGCGTCAAATACCGCAATGAATACCCCAATGGCACCGTGTCGGGTGGCCCGATGTATTACATCACCAAGGGCTTTGCCGAACGCGGATTGCCGGGGGGCAAGATCCTCGCGGTGATGTTCTCGATCTTCTGCGTGCTGGGCGCGCTGGGGGGCGGCAACATGTTCCAGGCCAATCAGGCGCATCAGCAGATCGCGGGCGTAGTGGGTGACTATCCCGGCTGGATCACCGGGTTGATCTTTGCCGCCGTCGTCTTTGCGGTGATCGTCGGCGGGATCAAGTCGATCGCGCGGGTGACGGAAAAGGTCGTGCCCTTCATGGGGGTGCTTTATGTCGGGGTGGCGCTGATCATCATCCTGATGAATGCCGACCAGATCCTCTGGGCCTTTGGCCAGATCATCGACGGGGCCTTTACCGGCAACGGGATCGTCGGCGGCATGGTCGGCGCACTGATCCAGGGGTTCCGGCGCGCGGCCTTTTCCAACGAGGCCGGCGTGGGCTCTGCCGCCATCGCCCATTCGGCGGTGCGCACCAAGGAGCCGATCACCGAAGGCTTTGTCTCGCTGCTCGAACCTTTCATCGACACTGTGGTGATCTGCACGATGACCGCGCTGGTGATCATCATCACCGGCCAGTTGATGACGGACCCCGACACCGGGCTCTACCTGATCGGCGAAAACGGCCGGGTGGTGACGGCGACAGGTGCGGCCGGCGTCGGCCTGACATCGGCCGCCTTTGCCTCGGCCTTTGGCTGGTTTCCCTACCTGCTGGTGGTCGCGGTCATCCTCTTTGCCTTTTCCACCATGATCTCGTGGTCCTACTACGGGCTCAAGGCCTGGACCTACATGTTCGGCGAGGGGCAGGTGCAGGAACTGTCGTTCAAGATCCTGTTCTGCGTGTTCATCGTGATCGGCGCGGCGGCGAGCCTCGATCCTGTCATCGACTTCTCGGATGCGGCGATCTTTGCGATGGCGGTGGTCAATATCATCGGCCTCTATGCGCTGATGCCGATCGTGAAGCGCGAGTTGAACAGCTATCTCGCGCGGCTGAAATCAGGCGAGATCAAGCGCTTCAAGCCCTGATCCGGCGCCAGGGCAACGCCAGATGAACGGGCGCGCCAGAGCATGGCGCGCCCGTTTTCGTCCGGGCATGGTTTGACATTCGTCCGGGCATGTTTCGACACTCGTCCGGGCAGGTTTCGACATTCGTCCGGGCAGGTTTCGACATTCGTCGTGGCATGGTTTGACAATCGGCAGGCCCCGTGATGTCCTGCCCGTAATCGTTTTAGCCGCCCAATGCGGCACTTGGGAGGACAGCCACATGACCTATGTTCCCGCGACCGACCGCTATACGCGGATGGCCTATCGCCGCTGCGGCGCATCCGGCGTCAAGCTGCCGGCGATTTCGCTGGGTCTTTGGCACAACTTCGGCCATGACACCCCGCATGAGACCAAGCGCGCGATCTGCCGCACGGCCTTTGACCACGGCATCACGCATTTCGATCTGGCCAACAACTACGGCCCGCCGCCGGGGTCGGCCGAACATGCCTTTGGCTCGATCATGGCCGAGGATTTCCGCGCGCACCGCGATGAGCTCATCATCTCGTCCAAGGCCGGCTATCTGATGTGGGGCGGGCCCTATGGCGAATGGGGCAGCCGCAAGTATCTGGTGGCCTCCTGCGACCAGAGCCTGAAACGGATGGGGCTCGACTATGTCGATATCTTCTATTCGCACCGCTTCGACCCAGACACCCCGCTCGAGGAAACGATGGGCGCGCTCGACTATATCGTGCGCTCGGGCCGTGCGCTCTATGCCGGGATCTCGAGCTACAACAGCGAACGCACCCGCGAGGCTGTGGCGATCCTGAAGGATCTGGGCACGCCCTGCCTGATCCACCAGCCCAGCTACAACATGCTCAACCGCTGGGTCGAGCGGGACGGGCTCAAGGACACGCTGGCCGAGCTGGGCGTCGGGTCCATCGCCTTTACCCCGCTGGCGCAGGGGATGCTGACCGGGAAATATCTGGGCGGCGTCAAGGAAGGCCGCGCCGTGCAGGGCAAGAGCCTGGACCCCAACATGCTGTCGGAGCGCGCGCTTGCCAATATCCGCAAGCTCAACGAGATCGCGCAGGCGCGCGGGCAGACGCTGGCGCAGATGGCGATTGCCTGGGTGCTGCGCGACGGCGGCATCACCTCTGCGCTGATCGGCGCGTCGAGGCCCGAACAGGTGGTGGATTGCGTGGGCGCGGTCGCCAATCTGGAGTTCACCGCCGACGAACTGGCGCTGATCGACCAATATGCCGATGAGGAAAAGATCAACCTCTGGGCGCGTTCGTCCGACGCGTAAGGCGGGGTGGCGAGGACCGGGGGCTGTCTGCCCCCGGACCCCCGAGGATATTTGTGGCCAAAAGATGAGGCTGGCCGCGCGCGCGGTGCTGGCCGAGGAGTGAGAGAATGATCCGCAACCCCGTGCTTCCCGGTTTCAACCCCGATCCGTCCTTCCTGCGTGTGGGCGAGGATTATTACCTCGCCACATCGACCTTTGAATGGTTTCCCGGTGTGCAGATCCACCATTCGCGCGATCTGGTGAACTGGCGGCTGGTGGCGCGGCCGCTGAACCGCAAGGCGCTTTTGGACATGCGTGGCGACCCCGACAGTTGCGGCATCTGGGCGCCTTGCCTGAGCCATGACGGGACGCGGTTCTGGCTGGTCTATACCGATGTCAAGCGGCTCGATGGCGCGTTCAAGGATGCGCATAACTACATCACCTGTTGCGACACGGTCGATGGCACCTGGTGCGACCCCTGGTATGTGAATTCGAGCGGCTTTGACCCGTCGCTGTTTCACGACGACGACGGGCGCAAGTGGTTCGTCAACCAGCAATGGAACCATCGCGGCCCCGGCACCGGCGGCAACCCCGCGCATGCGAGTTTCGACGGCATCCTGTTGCAGGAATGGTCGCCCGAGGCCGGCCTTTTCGGGCCGATCACCAATATCTGGGCCGGCACCGACCGCGGCCTGACCGAGGCGCCGCATCTGTTCAAGCATGAGGGGCGCTATTACCTCACCGTGGCCGAGGGTGGCACCGGCTATGACCATGCGGTGAGCATGGCGCGTGCCGCGCGGATCGAGGGCCCCTACGAGACGCATCCGCAAAAGCATCTGATGTCGGCGCAGGGCCGCAATGGCGGCATCCAGCGCACCGGCCACGGGCAATATGTGCAGACCCATTGGGGCGATCATTACCACTCCTTCCTGATGGGGCGGCCGATCACCGGGCCGGATGGCACCGGGCGGTTCTGCCCGCTGGGGCGCGAAACCGGGCTCGAGCGGGTGGTGTGGCGTGACGGCTGGCTCTGGCTTGAGGAGGGCGGGTTATTCGTGCGCGACGCTGTGGCTTCGCCTGTGGCGGTCGCGCCGCACCCGCCTGTGGCGGTGGTGCGCGATCTGGGCGGGGTGCTGCCGGACGAGTTCCAGTGGCTGCGCACGCCCGAGCCTGACCGGATCTTCCGCATGGACCCCGACGCGCTGGTGCTGATCGGGCGCGAGAGCATCGGGTCATGGTTCGAACAGGCGCTGGTCGCGCGCCGGCAGGAGCATCTGGCCTATGTGGCCGAGACAACACTCGACATCGCGCCTGCGACCTATCAGCAGGCAGCGGGGCTGACGACCTATTACAACCGGTCCAAGTTCCATGCGGCCCTGGTGACGCACGAGCCGGGGATGGGCCGGGTGCTCACGCTCATGTCCTGCCCCGGCGACTGGCCGGACGGGCGGCTCACCTGGCCCTGCGCGCCTGTCGCGCTGGACGAGGGGCCGGTGGAGCTGCGCGTGGTCGTGGACCATGCCGCGCAGCAATTCTGGTGGCGGCAGGGGGGCAACTGGCAAAAGCTCGGCCCCGCGCTTGATGCCAGCGTGATCTCGGACGAGGGCGGGCGCGGCGAACATGCATCCTTTACCGGCGCCTTTGTCGGGATGGTCGCCTTTGACATCACCGGGCAGGGGCGCGAGGCGCGGTTCACCCGTTTTGCCTATGTGCCGGAGGGGGCGCAGTGATTTCAGAGGTCTGCACGGTCGATCTCGCGGGCGCTGTGACGGTGGTGCTGGCGCATGACGGGCATCTCGAGGCGCCGAACTGGCACCCTGACGGATACCTCATCGTCAACAGCGGCGGGCTGCTCTACCGGCTGCCGCTCGACGCGCCCGCGCTGACGCGCATCGACACCGGCTTTGCCATCGGCTGCAACAATGACCACGGGATCTCGCCCGACGGGCAGAGCCTCGCCATTTCGGACAAGACCGAGACCGGGGCCTCTTGCATCTACCTCCTGCCCATCGCGGGCGGCGCACCGCAAAGGGTCACGGGATCGGTGCCAAGCTGGTGGCACGGCTGGTCGCCCGATGGCGCGCGCGTGGCCTATGCGGGCGTGCGGGCAAAGGGCGGGCCGGTCGGCATCTATGCCTGTGCGCTGGATGGCCGCGACGAGGTCTGCGTGACCGAGGCATTCGACCATGCCGACGGGCCGGATTACACCCCCGATGGCCGCTGGATCTGGTTCAACGGCGAACGCGATGGCGCGGTCGATCTGTGGCGCGCGCATCCGGATGGCACGGGGCTGGAACGGATGACCGATGACAGCGCGGTCAACTGGTTCCCGCATCCCTCGCCCGATGGGCAGCATGTGGTCTATCTGGCCTACCCGCCGGGCACGCAGGGCCATCCGGGCGGGCTGGATGTGACGCTGCGCCTGATGCCGCAGGCGGGGGGCGCATCGCGGCATCTGTGCGCGCTTCACGGCGGGCAAGGCAGCATCAACGTGCCAGGCTGGGCGCCCGACAGCCGCGCGCTGGCCTTTGTGCGCTACCGCGACTGACGCGCCAAGCGATTGACAGGCCCAGCGAATGACTGGCCAAGCGATTGACAGGCCAAGCGAATGACTGGCCAAGCGATTGACAGGCCAGCGCAAATGCGCGCTGATAGGCCGTCGCCGCTGGATGCAAGGAGAGGCCGTTTGACCAAAGTCCGGTTTCCCCCGGCCCGCGATGGTGAGGTCATCGGCCTGCTGGGCGGGTCGTTCGACCCGCCTCATGCCGGGCATGTCCACATCACCCGCACCGCGCTGCGCGCCTTTGCGCTCGACCGGGTCTGGTGGCTGGTCAGCCCCGGCAACCCGCTCAAGACGCATGGGCCCGCGCCGCTGGCCGAGCGGATGCAGGCCGCGCGCGCGCTGATGCGTCATCCGCGCGTGATCGTGACGGATATCGAGGCGCAGATCGGCACGCGCTATACCGCGCAGACGCTGGCGCGGCTGGTGGCGCGCTATCCGCGCGCGCGCTTTGTCTGGCTGATGGGGGCGGACAACCTCGCGCAGTTCCACCGCTGGCAGGAATGGGAGAATATCCTGCAGTTGGTGCCGATCGGTGTGCTGGCGCGGCCCGGCATGCAGATCAGCGCGCGGCTGTCGCGCACGGCGCGCATCCATGCCGCGCACCGCCTGCCCGCGCGGGACGCGGGGCTCCTGGGGCGCAAGGCCACGCCGGTCTGGGCTTTTGTGAACCTGCCGCTGAGCACGCAATCGTCGAGCGCGATCCGCGCGCGGGGCGAATGGCGGTCCTGAGCCTGCGCTTGGGCTGTTGAACCGGCGCGTTCGGGTAGGGTAGAGGTCTGCCATGACAGCACATCTGACCAGACGCGCGCTGCTGGGCGGCGCCATGGCGGCGGTGGCGGGCGTGGCGCTCGCCGAAGCGCCGCAGCGTGCGCTGCGCCCGCGTCTGCGCGGTGAGGGGGCCGGGCAGGCGGCCACCGCCGCCGCGCGCGCGCCGCTGGCTGACCTGATCGCCGCCGCGCAGCTTGGCGGGTCTGTCGGTGTGCTGCTGGCCGATGCCCGCAGCGGCGCCGTGATCGAAGAGCATGAGGCTGGCGCGGCCATGCCCCCCGCCAGCGTGACCAAGGCGATCACGGCACTTTATGCCCTCGGTGCCTTGGGCAGCGACCACCGCTTCGAGACGCGGCTGCTGGCCACCGGGCCGGTGGCGGAGGGTGTGTTGCAGGGCGACCTGATCCTTGCCGGCGGCGGCGACCCGGTGCTGGGCACCGACCAGATGGCCGACCTTGCCGTGCTGCTGCGCAACGCGGGGGTGCGCAGCGTGGCGGGCGGGTTCCGCGTCTGGGGCGGGGCGATCCCCGCCATCGCGCAGATCGACCCCGGCCAGCTTGGCCATCTGGGCTATAACCCGGCCGTCGGCGGGCTCAACCTCAACTTCAACCGGGTGCATTTCGAATGGGCGCGGCAGGGGGGCAATTACCGTGTCACGATGGATGCGCGGACGGACCGCTACCGCCCGGATGTGAGCATCGCGCGGATGCGCGTCGCCGACCGGGACCTGCCCGTCTATACCTACAGCGGCGCCGAGGGCGTGGACGACTGGACCGTGGCGCGCAGCGCGCTGGGCGACGGCGGCGCGCGCTGGCTGCCGGTGCGCCGGCCTGCTCTTTATGCCGGTGACGTGTTCCGCACCATGGCCGCGGCGCAGGGCATCGCCCTGCCTGCGGCACAGGAGATCGCATCGCTGCCGGGCGGCACGATCACGGTGGCGCGGCTGCAAAGCGACAGGCTGAGCGTGCTGCTGCGCGACATGCTGAACTTTTCCACCAACCTCACCGCCGAGGTGCTGGGCCTGACCGCCACCGCCGCAAGGGGCGGCAATGCGTCCGGCCTCGCCGCATCGGCCCGCGCGATGACCGGCTGGGCGCGGCAGGCGCTGGGGGTCGAGGCGCGCTTTGTCGATCATTCGGGGCTGGGCGACGCCTCGCGCATCAGCGCCGCACAGATGGTGCGCGCGCTGGTCGCGGCGGGGCCGGATGGCGCGCTGCGCGCTTTGCTCAAGGACATCCCGCTGACCGATGCGGACGGCAAACCGCTGCGCAACCCGCCCGCACAGGTGGTGGCCAAGACCGGCACGCTCAACTTTGTCAGCGCGCTCGCGGGCTATCTGCGCACGGCGGGCGGGCGCGATCTGGTCTTTGCGATCTTTACCGTGGACCCCGACCGCCGCGCCCGTGCCATCGCCGCGCAGGACGAGGTCCCCGAGGGCGCGCGCGGCTGGAACCAGCGCGCGCGGCGGCTGCAACAGCAGCTCTTGCAGCGCTGGGGCGCGGTCTGACGGCTAGAGCGTCATGTAGCGCGCCCGCGCGCCACGCTCGATCGCCGCGGCATGCAGGCGGTCGATGTTGAGCTCATAGCGGATCTCTTCGAGCATCCGCGCCTCGGGCCCGGCGATGGTCCCGTCCGAGGCCGCCACATCGCAGGACATCGCATAGGCGGTCTCGAACAGCCGCTCGGGCAGGGCGTCGCGGATCAGGCCAAACAGCGCGTCGAGCCCATCCTCCTGTTCCAGAAGGTCGAACACCGTCTGGCTGATGAGCGGCAGCATGTCGGGGTCGTAGCTGGCAAAGATCGGCAGGTTGTTCACGATATTGCTGATCTGGACCAGCTCTGCCGTGCGGATATTCTCGTCCGCCGCCGAGACGGCGATCATCAGCGCCACCAGCGCGTCCTGCGCGGTCATCGAGGCGGGGGCGAAAGACATGTCCGACATGGGCCTGGATCCTTTGTTTGACACCGCTTTTATTGACGCCCCGCGCAGGGGGCAATAGGGATGCGGGCGCGCGCGGCCATGGGGGCCGGCGCCGACCATGATGGATGACGATGATGACAAGTTTGCGCGACGCTGCGATGCAGTCAAAGGCCTGGCCCTTTGAAGAGGCGCGCGCGCTCTTGAAACGCTATGAAAAGGCGCCGCCCGAAAAGGGGTATGTGTTGTTCGAGACGGGCTATGGCCCCTCGGGCCTGCCTCATATCGGCACCTTTGGCGAGGTCAGCCGCACCACGATGATCCGCCGCGCGTTCGAGGTGATCTCGGACATTCCCACGCGGCTCATCTGTTTTTCCGATGACGTGGACGGGATGCGCAAGGTGCCCGACAACGTGCCCAACCCCGAGATGCTGCGCGAGCATATGCAGCGCCCGCTGACATCGGTGCCCGATCCGTTTGGCGAATACGACAGCTTTGGCGCGCATAACAACGCGATGCTGCGGCGGTTTCTCGATACGTTCGGGTTCCAATACGAATTCATCAGCGCGACCGCGTTCTACAAGTCGGGCCAGTTCGACGACACGCTGCGGCTCGCGGTCGAACGCTATGACGCGATCATGGCGATCATGCTGGCGAGCCTGCGCGAGGAGCGCCAGCAGACCTATTCCTGCTTCCTGCCGATCCACCCCGAAACCGGCCGCGTCCTTTATGTGCCGATGAAGGAGGTCAACGCGCGCGATCACACCATCACCTTTGACGACGAGGAGGGGCGCGAATGGACGCTGCCCGTCACCGGCGGCCAGGTCAAGCTGCAATGGAAGCCCGATTTCGGCGCGCGCTGGGCGGCGCTGGGCGTGGATTTCGAGATGTATGGCAAGGATCACAGCACCAACACGCCGATCTATGACGGCATCTGCGAGGTGCTGGGCGGCAGGAAACCCAACCATTTCAGCTATGAGCTGTTTCTGGATGAAAACGGCCAGAAGATCTCCAAGTCCAAGGGCAACGGGCTGACCATCGACGAATGGCTGAGCTATGCCGCGACCGAGAGTCTGTCCTATTTCATGTATCTCAAGCCCAAGACGGCCAAGCGGATGCATTTCGACGTGATCCCCAAGGCGGTGGACGAATACCACCAGCAATTGCGCGCCTATGGGGCGCAGGATGCGGGCGCGCGGCTGAACAACCCGGTGTTCCACATCCACGGCCACAACGTGCCCACCTCGGGTATGGTGGTGCCTTTTGCCATGCTCCTGAACCTCGCCAGCGTGGCGGGGGCCGAGGACAAGGCGGTGCTGTGGTCCTTCATCAAGCGCTACGCGCCCGAGGCGGACCCGGCGACGCATCCCGACCTCGACGCGGCGGCGGGCTATGCGGTGCGCTACTATCAGGACCGTGTGAAGCCCGCCAAGCTCTACCGCCTTCCCGACGCGCGCGAAGCGGCGGCGATGGCGGATCTGGTGGCGCGGTTGCGTCTGTGGCAGGGCGGCGCGGATGCGGAAGAATTGCAGAACATGGTCTTTGCGGTGGGCAAGGACCATGCGTTCGACCCCCTGCGCGACTGGTTCAAGGCGCTCTACGAGGTCTTGCTGGGTGCCAGCGACGGCCCGCGGTTCGGGGGGTTCATCGCGCTTTATGGCGTGACGGAAAGCATCGCGCTGATCGAGGCGGGGCTGGCGGGCGAACTGGCCACGCAGAAAGTTTGAAACTGATCGCCGGATGGCATCGTATCTTTCCCCAAGGACAACCAAGGGCAACCAAGGACAGGGAGAGGGTGATGACACGGATCATGGGTTTCATTCTGGCGCTGCTGCTGGCCACAGGTGCCGCGCGCGCGCAGGACTCGGGAGCGCAGGACTCGGGAGCGCAGGACTCGGGCGCGCAGGACTCGGGCGCGATCGAGGATGTGATCGGCAGCCAGTTGCAGGCGTTCAACGATCGCGACGTGGACGAGGCGTTTTCCTATGCCAGCCCGATGATCAAGGGCATGTTCGGCACGCCGCAGAACTTTGGCCTGATGGTCGAGCGCGGCTATCCGATGGTCTGGACCAATTCCGACGCCCGGTTTCTCGACCTGCGTGAGGTGGCCGGGCGGCTTTACCAGCGGGTGCTCGTGCGCGACGCGCAGGGGGGCCTGCATGTGCTGGAGTACCAGATGATCGAAACGCCCGAGGGCTGGCAGATCAACGGCGTGTCGGTGCTGCCCGCGCCGGATGTCGGGGCCTGACCCCGGCCAGTGCGCAGCCTGCGAGGGCGGATGCCTCCGGCGGGAGTATTTGCGGCACAAAGAAGTCAGACGTCGGCGCCCGATCGCTTGTGTTGCGCGGGCTGGGCGGCCACCGTGACGGTGGTCTCAGCCGGCCTTTACCCCTGAGAGCTACCTCTTTTCGCGACCGGGCGCGTCCTTGCGCTGCGGAGACAATTCGGCGTCGCGAAAAGGGGATGTGCATGAACAAGGTGATTACCGACGGGCTGGTGCTGATGCCGACGCCCTTTTCCGCGGGGTTGAATGTCTGGTCGAGCGGCGACGGCACGCCGGGGTCGGATACCTATGCGGGGTCGGGCAATGGCGTCTTTGTGCCCGCCGATCAGGATTTTGCCGGCTGTCTCGAGATCACCAAGACCGCCAGCACCACCAAGCTGCGCTATATGGGCGAGACCACGGTGCTGCCGGGCTGCTACCTGCGCGTGACCGCGCGGGTGAAGGCGGTGGCGGGCGCGCTGCCTGCCGTGCGCATCGCGGGCTGGGCCGGGGGCGCCGGCGGCGCACCTGTGACGGGCGTGACGACGACCGGGCCGTCCAGGCAGCTTGTCACCTATGGCGAGGTGGTCGAGGTGAGCGCGATCATCGGCACCGGGCAGCGCACCGGGGTCAACATGGTCTGGTCCGGGGTGATCTATGGCCATTTCGGGCTGGACCTGACCGGGCCCAATGGCGGCGTGGTGCGCATCGACGACATCGTGATCGAGGATGTGACAGAGGTCTTTCACCGCAACATGATGGCGATGGTCGATGTGCGCGACTATGGCGCCATCGGCAATGGCACGGCCAATGATGCCGCGGCCTTTCTCGCCGCCGATGCCGCTGCGGCGGGGCGCGAGGTGCTGGTCTCGGCCGGGACATATTACCTGAACGCCGATGTCACGATGCAGAGCCGCGTGCGGTTCGAGGGCAAGGTGACGATGCCGGTGGGGCGCCGTTTCATCCTGCAAAAGAACTTTGACTACGCGACCTATGTCGATGCCTTCGGCAATGAAGAGCTGGCCTTCAAGAAGGCCTTTCAGGCGCTGATCAACTTTGCCGATCACGAAGGGCTCGACCTGGGCGGGCGGCGCATCAGCCTGAGCGGGCCGGTGGACATGCAGGGCTGCGATCCGACGCGCACCAGCTTTGCCACGCGCCGGGTGATCCGCAACGGGCAGTTCCAGCCGATCCCCGGCACGGCCTGGAACACTGCTGTCGTGACCTCGGCGGGGACCTACAACCCGGCCTCGCCGCTCGAGCTGACCGCCGTCACCAATATCGCCAATGTCGCCGTGGGCTCGCTTGTCACCGGCAACGGGGTCGGGCGCGAGGTCTATGTGCGCGCGGTGAACGTCGCGCAGCAGCGCATCACGCTGAGCCGCGAGCTTTATGATGCGGCGGGCACGCAGACCTTTACCTTCAGGAGGTTCAAGTATCTGCTCGATTTCTCGGGATATGAGGAGCTCAGCCAGTTCGTGCTGGCCGATATCGAGTTCCAGTGCGACGGCGAGGCGAGCGCCGTCATGCTCGCGCGGCAGGGACTGACATTCGCGTTGCGCGACTGTTTCATCACCAGGCCCAAGGATCGCGGCATCACCTCGATCGGGACCGGTTGTCAGGGGATGCTGATCGACCGCTGCCAGTTCCAGTCGAACGAGCAGAGCGCCAATGTGCTCTCGCGGACCACCATCGGGCTCAACGCCAATGCCAATGACGTCAAGATCCGCGACAACCGCGCCGTGATGTTCAAGCATTTCGCGGTGTTGGGCGGCACCGGATCGCTGATTTCGGGCAATCACTGGTTTCAGGGCGACACGACCAGCAACGGCGTGCGGATCGGCGGGCTGATCCTCACGCTGCCCAACCAGCAATCGGTGATCACCGGCAACTATATCGACAACAACTTCATCGAATGGACCAACGAGCATGACGCGACGCCGGCGCTGGGCGCGCAGTTCTCGTTCGGCGGGCTCACCATCACCGGCAATACCTGCGTGGTCAGCAACGTGGGGCCGTGGTTCAACTGGCTGGTGATCAAGCCCTACGGGCCGGGGCATTTCGTGCACGGGCTGTCGGTGATCAGCAACGTTTTCCGCACGTTCGGCGGCAATATCAACCGGATCGAGGCGGTGGACACGACATTCGCCGACCTCGACTATACCAAGATGCGCAACGTCAATTTCATCGGCAATGCCTTCAACGGGGTGAACCAGGAGGTGCGCAATCCGCTCTCCTTTGCCCATACGCAGGCGACGGCGAGCCGGTTCTGGGTGGCGGATCCGGGCACCTGGCTGCCCTTCAACGGGCGCGCGCGCACGGTCGAGGCGGTGGTGCCGGCAGGTCAGATCCTGAATGCGGGGGGGCAGAACATCTATGAGGCGCCCTATGTGCAGACCGAGTTTGGCGCGAGTGGCCGGCAGGTGCGGGCGGTGTTCGGCACGGCGGTGACGGGTGCGCTGCGCATCGTGGTGCGGATCGACAATCCGCAGTAGCCGCCTGTGGTTTGGGGGGAGGATGGGGGGTGCCTGCGGGCGCCCCCTTTGGCATTTGTTCGCGAGCTGCACGAATTTTGGGCATTCGGGGGCAAAATCGCCGCCGGTCTGGTGGCATGGGTGCGGTGACAGTGGCATCGGACGGGGCAGCAGGCGACAGTCGCCGCGATGGTATTGAACGGGGGCTGGCCGTGAACATGCGCGCCACGATGCAGGTCGCAACCCTGACGCCGCGCGCGCAGGGCGCGCTGCGGCTGGTCGCGCGCGCGGCCCGTGGCGGGAGTGTGATCGACACGCTGCGCACCTCCGGCTCGCTCAAGGCGCTGTTCCCGCGTGCGCCGGGCGCGGCGCTGCAGGCGGTGTTTCTCAACACCGCAGGCGGGCTGACGGGCGGCGACCGGATGGAGGTGGATGTCGCGGCAGAGGCGGGGGCGCATCTGGTCGTGGCCTCGCAGGCGGCCGAGCGCGCCTATCGCGCCCAGCCCGGCAGCCATGCCGAGGTGACGGTGGCGCTGCGGGTGGCGGCGGGCGCGCGCATCGACTGGCTGCCGCAGGAGACGATCCTCTTTGAAGGCGCGGCGCTGCGCCGGCGGCTGCGGGTCGATCTGGCGCCGGGCGGGCGGGTGCTGCTCTGCGAGCCGGTGATCTTTGGCCGCGCGGCGATGGGCGAGGTGCTGCATGCCGCCGCGCTGCGCGACCGCTGGGAGGTCTGGCAGGGCGGGCGGCTGATCTGGGCCGATGCGCTGCGGCTCGAGGGCGACATTGCGGCGCATCTGGCGCGGGCGGGATGTGGCGGCGGGGCAGGGGCGATGGCGGGGCTTGCCTATGGCGGGCCGGACGCCGCCGCGCTGCTGGCGCCGCTGCGCGCGCTGTTGCCGCCGACCTGCGGGGTGAGCCTGCTGCCCGACGGCCTCCTCGTGTTGCGCCTTCTGATGCGCGACGGCTTTACCCTGCGCCGGGCGCTGATCCCGGTGATCGAGCGCCTGACCGGCGCGCCCTTGCCCAAAGTCTGGAGATTGTGACCCGATGCAACTGACCCCGCGCGAAAAGGACAAACTGCTGATCTCGATGGCGGCCGAGGTGGCGCGGCGCAGGCTGGCGCGCGGCGTGCTGCTCAACCATCCCGAGGCGATCGCGCTGATTACCGACGCGGTGGTCGAAGGCGCGCGCGACGGACGGTCGGTCGCCGACATGATGGAGGCCGGCGCGCAGGTCATCACCCGCGCGCAATGCATGCCGGGCGTGCCCGAGATGATCCACGAGGTGCAGGTCGAGGCGACGTTTCCCGATGGCACCAAGCTTGTCACCGTGCACCAGCCGATCCGGTAGATGAGTATTTGGGGCGCAAAGAAGCCGCGCGTTGTGGCCGACGAAAGGAGAGAGCGATGATTCCGGGCGAGATGTTTGTCGAGGACGGGATGCTTGAGCTGAACGCGGGGCGTGTGGCGATCACGCTCGAGGTCGCCAATACCGGCGACCGGCCGGTGCAGGTGGGCAGCCATTATCATTTTGCCGAGGCGAACCCTGCGCTGGACTTTGACCGTGCGGCGGCGCGGGGCATGCGGCTCGACATTGCCGCAGGGACGGCGGTGCGCTTTGAGCCCGGACAGCGGCGCGAGGTCAGCCTGATCGCCTATGCGGGCGCGCGGGTGGTGCACGGGTTCAATGCAAAGGTCGCAGGCGCATTGTGATCTTGCCATCAGCGCGCCCAAGCATTCCGGCGGCAGGGGCGGTGTAGCGGGGGCGGTGTAGCGGGGGCGGCGTAGCGGGGGCGGCGTAGCGGGGGCGGCGTAGCGGGGGCGCTGCCCCCGTCCCTGCGGGACTCCCCCGGGATATTTGGGGCAAGATGAAGGGATGAGGGATGGGCGCCGTGCCGGGGCTGCAGGATGCACAGGCGTCGGAGGTGGCGGAGGTGGCGCGGGCGGTCCTTGATGACATCCGCGCGAGGCGGACCACGGATCATGTCAACGATTTCAGGCGGATGCTGGCCAATGATCCGGCCCTGCCGCGCGCGGTCCGGGAGCGGTTGCAGGTGGTCTTGGCGCCCGGCGCGCTCGCCCCGCTGGTCAAGGAGATGATCTATGTGGCGGTTGCGGCCGCGACTGGCTGCCGCTGTTGCGTGCAGTCGCAGACTGCCGCCGCGCGGGCGAAGGGCAGGACAGAGGCGCAGCATGGCGAATTGCTCGTCGTGATCGGGATGGCGGCGCAGACCGATGCGCTGGTCACGGCGCTGGGGGTGGAGGGGAACGGGGTGTTTCTGAAATCGCCTGTTTTCTGGGCAGCCGGGCGCGTCAATGCCTGCAAAGTGGGCAAGTCGGGAGGGGGGCGTGGTGCGGGGCGCGCGCGCTCTTTTCAGGCGCCGGGGGGCCGGGTGACATCGGGCAGCATCTGCACGGAGCCGCCATGCCTGCCCTGATTTCCCGCCGCGACTATGCCGCGATGTTCGGCCCCACCACCGGCGACAGGGTCAGGCTCGCCGATACCGAGCTCGTCATCGAGGTGGAGCGTGACCTCACCACCTATGGCGAGGAGGTCAAGTTCGGCGGCGGCAAGGTGATTCGGGACGGGATGGGCCAGAGCCAGTTGACCCGCGCGCAGGGGGCGGTCGATACGGTGATCACCAATGCGCTGATCGTGGACTGGACCGGCATCTACAAGGCCGATGTCGGGATCAGGGACGGGCGCATCCACAAGATCGGCAAGGCCGGAAACCCCGATACGCAGCCCGGCGTCGATATCATCGTGGGGCCGGGGACCGAGGCCATCGCCGGTGAGGGGCGGATCCTGACGGCGGGCGGGATCGACAGCCATATCCATTTCATCTGCCCGCAGCAGATCGAGGATGCGCTGCATTCGGGCCTCACCACCATGATCGGCGGCGGCACGGGCCCCGCGCATGGCACGCTCGCCACCACCTGCACGCCGGGTGCCTGGCATATCGGGCGGATGCTGCAGGCGGCGGATGCCTTTCCGATGAACCTGATGTTCGCGGGCAAGGGCAATGCCTCGCTGCCCGGAGCGCTCGAAGAGCAGGTGATCGGCGGCGCTGCCGCGCTGAAACTGCATGAGGACTGGGGCACCACGCCTTCGGCCATCGACTGCTGCCTGAGCGTCGCCGATGCGATGGACGTGCCGGTGATGATCCATACCGACACGCTCAACGAGAGCGGCTTTGTCGAGAACACGATGGCCGCGCTCAAGGGCCGCACGATCCACGCCTTCCATACCGAGGGCGCGGGGGGCGGCCATGCGCCCGACATCATCCGCATCTGCGGGCTGCCCAATGTGCTGCCGTCCTCGACCAACCCGACGCGGCCCTTTACCGTGAACACGGTGGATGAACACCTCGACATGCTGATGGTGTGCCATCACCTCGACAAATCCATTCCCGAGGATGTGGCCTTTGCCGAAAGCCGGATCCGGCGCGAGACGATCGCGGCCGAGGATATTCTGCATGACATGGGCGCCTTCAGCATCATCGCGAGCGACAGTCAGGCGATGGGGCGGGTGGGCGAGGTGCTGATCCGCACCTGGCAAACGGCGCACAAGATGAAGGTGCAGCGCGGGCGGCTGGCCGAGGAGACGGGCGCCAACGACAATTTCCGCGTGCGCCGCTATATCGCGAAATACACCATCAACGCCGCGATCGCCAATGGCATCGGGCATGAGCTGGGCAGCGTGGAGGAGGGCAAGCGCGCCGATCTGGTGCTGTGGAACCCGGCGTTTTTCGGGGTCAAGCCCGAGATGGTGCTGATGGCCGGCACCATCGTCTGCGCGCAGATGGGCGACCCCAATGCGTCGATCCCCACGCCGCAGCCGGTCTATACCCGGCCGATGTTCGGCGCCTATGGGCGGTCGGTCGAACGCTCTGCCGTGACATTCGTCAGCGCCGCCGCGCAGGCCGACGGCATCGGCGCGCGGCTGGGGCTGGCCAAGGATACCGTGGCGGTGAGAGACACCCGCGACATCGGCAAGCGCGACCTCAGGCTCAACGATGCAATGCCCCATATCGAGGTCAACCCCGAGACCTATGAGGTGCGCGCGGATGGCGAATTGCTCACCTGCGCGCCCGCCGAGGTGCTGCCGATGGCGCAGCGCTATTTCCTGTTCTGATCGGCGCGCAGATGGCGTAACCTGATCCTGTCGGAGCAGTGGTGGAGGCTGTTATGCGGTGGCTTTTGGCGGGTCTGATCATGCTGGCGGGCGGGCCCCTCGCCGCGCAATGCGTGACGCAGGCCGACCTCGCGCGCGGTGTGCTGTTCGACCGGCAGGGGGATGTCACGGGCCGGGCCATCGCGGCCGAGGGCGTGGTGAGGGTCGATTACGACTATGGCGCGCAGGGGTACACCGACCGGCGCGATATGGTGCAGGGCGTCTACGAGACTGCGCGGCTCGCCGAATCGGCCCCGCCCGATGTGATCGGTCTCTGGTCGAGCCGGACGACCGCGATCACCTGGCAGGGCCGCTTTCCGCCGCCCACGCCCGGCACCGGCTGGCAGAGCACCGCGAATACTCGCTGGGAGATGTCGGATTTCTCGGGCGTGCCGCAGCGCGGGCGCGAACGGTTCAGCGTGAGCTACACCTTTCTCGCCCAGACTGAGGCGCGGCTGGGTGGCTGCACCTATGCCGTGATCCCGGTCGAGGTCCGCTGGCGGGGGCGCGACAGCGACCAGACCCACCGCCATGCCTATTTTCCCGCGCTGGGCCTCGCGATCGAGACGCAGGTGACATACCACCTGACCGGCAATGTGAGCACCCATGGCATCACCGGCCTGCGAGCCGCGCCATGACGGTGTCGCTGCCCGCAGCCTTTGGGATTGTCCGCGCGCCGCTGCCCCGCGCGCCCGTCGATTTTGTCGAGCTGCCCTATCACGCCCGGATGTTGCGGCGCAAACGGCTGGTGACGCTGCATGAAGAGGCGTTTCTGGTCGATCTGGCCGAAACGGTGAGCCTTGATGACGGCGACGCCTTTGCGCTCGCGGACGGGCGGCTGGTGGCGGTGATCGCGGCGGCCGAGCCGCTGATGGAGGTGCGCGGCGAGCTTGCGCGACTGGCCTGGCATATCGGCAATCGGCATGCGCCCTGTGCGGTCGCGGCCGACCGGCTGGTGATCCAGCGCGACCGGGTGCTGCGCGCGATGCTGCAAGGGTTGGGCGCGCAGGTCACGGACATCGACGCGCCGTTCCGGCCCGAGGGGGGCGCCTATGGCCACGGGCGGACGATGGGGCACAGCCATGCGCAAGGCGACCATGACGGGCGTGCCGAGGGGCATGACCACGACCATGACCATGGCCACGACCATGGCCACGGCGACGAACATGGCCACGGACACGACCATGGCCACCACCATCCACCCGGCCATCCGCACGCGCATGACCATGACCACTGACGGCCTGCTCACCCTGCAACAATGGCTTTCGCCCGCCTATCCGGTGGGGGCCTTCGCCTGGTCGCACGGGCTCGAACAGGCCATCGCGGACGGGCAGGTGCGCGATGCCGACAGCCTTTGCGACTGGCTGGAGGTGGTGCTGGCGCATGGCGCGGGGCGCAGTGACGCGATCCTGCTGGTGGCCGCGCATGATGCGGCGGACGCGGCTGCGCTGGCCGGTATCGCCGAACTCGCGGCTGCGCTGGCCCCGAGCGCCGGGCGGCGGGCCGAGGCACTGGCGCAGGGCGCGGCCTTTGCCGCCACGACGCGCGATGTCTGGGGCTACGACCTGCCCGACCTGCCCGACATGGCCTATCCGGTCGCCGTGGGCCGCGCGGCCGCGCTCGCCGGGGTGCCGGTCGGCGACGTGGTGCAGGCCTATCTGCTGGCCTTTGTCACCTCGCTCGCGCAGGCGGCGCAGCGGCTGATGCCGCTCGGCCAGACCGGGGCGCACCGCGTCATCCGCGCTCTCGCACCGCTTTGTGCCGATGTGGCGCGCGCGGCGCTGGCGGCGACCCCCGACGATCTGGGCAGCGCCGCCTTTGCCATCGACATTGCCGCCATGCGTCACGAGGTGCTGGCGCCGCGGATCTTCCGGTCATGACGGCGCTGATGTTCGCCCTTTCGGTGGTGCTGATCGTGATCGGCGGGGTCCACGTGACATGGGCGCTGGGCCTGTGGTGGCCGCTGCGCGACGAGGACCGCATGGTGCGCGCGGTCGTCGGCACGCGGGGCGCAACACGGATGCCCGGCCCGATCCCCTGCGCGCTGGTGGCGGTGATCCTGATGTTTGCCGCCGCCTGGCCCTGGTTTCTGGCCGGCTGGATCCGCACCACGGGGCTCGCGCTCGCCACCCTGGGCTTTGGTCTGCGCGGGGTGATGCCGTGGTTTCCCGGCTGGCGCCGCCTGACCCCGCAAGAGCCCTTTGCCACCTACGACCGCCGCTACTACGGCCCGCTTTGCCTCGCCCTCGCGGCGGGGTTTCTCATCCTGTTTGCAAAGGCGCTCGCATGACCTCTCCGCACGGCCCCCTCAAGCTTGGCATCGGCGGGCCTGTCGGCGCGGGCAAGACGACGCTGACCGCGGCGCTCGCCCGCGCGCTCAAGGACCGGCTCTCGCTCGCCGTGATCACCAATGACATCTACACGCAAGAGGATGCCGAGGCGCTGATGCGGATGCAGATCCTGCCCGCCGACCGGGTGATGGGGGTCGAGACCGGCGGCTGCCCGCATACCGCGATCCGCGAGGATGCGTCGATCAACCTCGCCGCCGTGGCGCAGATGCGCGCGCGCCATCCCGACCTCGACCTCGTGCTGATCGAAAGCGGCGGCGACAACCTGTCGGCCACCTTTTCGCCCGAACTGGCCGACCTCACGATCTATGTGATCGACGTGGCGGCAGGGGAGGAGATCCCGCGCAAGGGTGGCCCCGCGATCACCCGCTCCGACATCCTTGTCATCAACAAGACCGACCTCGCGCCGCATGTGGGCGCCTCGCTCGAGGTGATGGCGCGCGATGCGGCGCGGATGCGGGGGGCGCGGCCCGTGGTCTTTGCCAGCCTGCGCCAGGGCAAGGGCGTGGACGAGGTGGTGGCCCTGCTGCAAAGCCTCGGCGGGCTATAGCGCGATCAGCGGCCTGCCCATCGCCCAGATGAGCAGCGGCACCGGCGCCACGGCCAGCGCTATCGTCAGCAGCATCGGCGCCGGCGCATAAAGCCGGCTCATCCCGGCCAGCAGGCAGATGCCGCCGCCGCCGCCGATCACCGCATTGCCCGGCAGGTTGATCAGCAGCGCCAGCAGCACATGACGGAACCGCAGCAGATGCGGCGCGAGGCGCGCGGGCAGCCGCGCGCGCAGCGCCTCGAGCCGCTGCGGCGGGGTCAGCAGGCCCAGCCGCATCACCGCCTCCGAGGCCCGCCGCAGGCCGAGATCGGCCAGCCAGCGCCCGACCAGTGCAGGGGCGACATGCAGCCCGGTGAAATAGGCCAGCATCAGCCCGGCAATCGTGCCCAGATAGACGAAGGGCGCGATACTGCCGCCGCCCAGCATCAGCAGCGACAGGCCGATCTCGATCCCCGGCACGAAGGGCACGGCGATCAGCAGCGCATAGGCCAGGAGCAACAGCACCAGCAGCCCGACGCGCAACTGCGGCCCGTTCCCGAGCGTCTGGGTCTGCGCCATCACCCATGCCGATAGCGCGTAAAGCGCATAGGCCAGGGTCAGGATCACCGCGATCCGCAAGAGCCAGAGCATGAGACGCGGCAGCACAGCGGAGCCTTTCAAATGAGCCCCCAGTTATGCCGCGCGCGCGGCCGCTTGTCCACGCCTGCCGGTCAAAGCGCCATCATCGCGGTGAACCGGTCCTGGCGCACGTCGAGCAGCACCTCATCGACCGCGCGCGCCTCGGCCGAGCAGAGCCAGGCCATCACGCTAGCCGGCACGTCGGGCGCCACCAGCTTGTCCTGCGGGATCTGGCTGATCGGGTTGAGGCCCGCCACCCGGATCTCGCCCTGCATCATCGTGTCGGTGGGCGGAATGCCGATGAAAAAACTCTGGATGCCATGCGGCGCGAGTTCGAGCGCCATCATCTGCGTCATCATCCGCGCCGCCGCCTTTGAGGCGCAATAGGCCGTCCAGCCCTCCATCGGCGTGGTGGCGGCGCCGGTGCCGGCGTTCACAATGGTGCCGCGCGAGGCCTTGAGCAGCGGCAGGCAGGCGACCGTCATGCGATGCAGGCCGGTGACATTGACGTCAAAGGCGGGCCGGAGCGCGTCCGAGGGCAGATGCTCCAGATGCCCGATCGGCGCGATGATGCCCGCGTTGTTGACCAGCACGTCGAGCCGCCCGCCAAAGGCCGTGACCTGCGCCACGGCGGCGTTGACCGAGGACTGGTCCGTCACGTCGAGCGGAAATGTCACCGCGCCGGCCAGCGCGCCCATGTCGGCCGCACCGTAAAAGCCCGCAAAGACCTGCGCGCCGGCCGCGACCAGTTGCTGCACCAGCGCCGCCCCGATCCCGCGCCCGGCGCCGGTGACAAGAACGGTGCGCCCGGTGAGTGCGGGCACGGGGATCGGGGCGAGGTTGAACATTTCTCTTGACCTGTCTGTTTGCAGCGATGTTAATTGGTCTGACCAATTTGAGTCGTAAGGCGTGAGGGCCCTCCTGTCAAAAGGAAAACCGCATGCCCTTCGCCTGGCAAGGGGGGAGCCTGCCTGATGACCCGTATCGCCCGGATCGAGCCGATTGCGATCGCCTATCCCGACCCCAACGATTTCGGCACGATCCGCCGCACCGTGCTGGTGCGGGTCGAGACCAGCGACGGCGTCGTCGGCTGGGGCGAGGCCATCGCGATGTGGCCCGAGGCCTGCAAGGCGGTCTGCACGATCATCACCGAGGGGTTCCTGCCGCTGCTCGCGGGAAAACCCGCCGATGACATCGACGGCAACTGGGAGGCGATGCGCCGCCATGTGTTCTGGTATGGCGAGGGCGGCATCGCCAGCATGGCGATCAGCGGGATCGACATGGCGCTGTGGGACATCCGCGGCAAGGTCGCGGGCAAGCCGCTCTACGCGCTTTTGGGCGGGCTCAAGCAGGACCGCCTGCTCGCCAATGCATCTGCGCATGTGAACAAGAAGGGCGAGGCCGCCTGCGTGGCCGAGGTCGTGGGGTTCTTTGAGGCGGGGTTCCGGTCCTGCAAGCTGGGCTTTGCCAAGAAGGGCGAAAGCAATATCGGCGGCGACCCCGATACCGACGTGTCCTTCATCCGCGCGCTGCGCGGCGCGCTGGGGGATGCGGCCGAGATCCTCGTCGATATCGGCAATGGCGTGCGCTGGGACGTGGAGACGTCCATTTCCGTGGGCCGCCGGATGCAGGAATACCGGATCGGCTGGTATGAAGAACCGCTCTACCCCACCGATGACGCAGGCTACATGCGGATGCGGGCCGAGACGACGCTGACGCTGGCAAGCGGTGAGCGCGAGTTTACCGAAGCGGGCTATCGCCGGCAGATGGAGTTCGTCAAGGCGGTGGACGTCTATGGCGTTGACCCCGCGCGGGTCGAGGGGATCACCGGCTTTCGCCGGGTCGATGCGCTCTGCACGCTGCATGGCAAGAAGATCAACGCCCATGCCTGGTCCACCGGCATCACCACGGCGGCGAGCCTGCATTGCTCGCTCGCCTCGCCCAATGCGATCATCTTTGAATACAAGCCCTTTCCGGTCGTGGTGCAGGATGTGATCGTGGCGGAAAAGCTGTGGCACAGGGATGGCTGGGCCTATCCGGTGACCGGGCCGGGGCTGGGCATCGAGGTGATCGAGGCCGAAGTGCGCAGGATTGCCGCATGACAGGCTGGCGGATCAGCAAGCCCGGCGAGGCAGATATCCGCAAGGCGGGGTTCTCCACCCCCTGGGACGCGCCGATGATCCCGCCTTTTCCGTTGCGCTTTCGCGATGTGGAGGTGTTGACGCTCTACTGGCGCACCGACCCTGATGCGATGGCGTTCCTGCTGCCGCCGCCGATGGAGCCTGTGGGCGACGTGGCCTGCGTGCATATCTACAAGATGAACGACACCGACTGGCTGGGGCCCTACAGCGAGGCCAATGTGATGTTCGGCGCGCGGCTGGGCGACAGGGAAGGGGCCTATTCGCCCTATCTGGTGTTGTCGTCGGATGTGGGCGTGACCCATGGCCGCGAGGTGCATGGACAGCCCAAGAAGCTGGGCGAGCCCCGGCTCGCGTTTCGCGGCGACCTGATCGTGGGGACGGTTGCGCGCAACGGGATCGAGGTAATCACCGGGACCATGGCCTACAAGCAAACGCCATGCACGGCGGGCGATCTTGCGCCTTATTTCGACTTTGCCACCAACCTCAACCTCAAGGCGGTGGATCATATCGACGCCACCCCTGCGATCCGGCAGATCACCTCGCGCCGGCTGGCCGAGGTGGTCGTGCATGAGGCCTGGCGCGGGGCGGGCACGGTGGAATTGCGCGCGAATGCGCAACTGCCGGTGTTCCGCCTGCCGGTGCGCGCGCCGCTCGAGGCGTTCTACTGGCGGGCGGATTTCACGCTGGTGCCGGGCGAGGTGCTGCACGACTACCTGGAGGGCGCGCGATGAGAATGGGCGTGGCTGGGGGCTCTGCCCCCGCGCCTTGCGGCGCTCCCCCGGGATATTTCTGGCAAGATGAAGCGATGGCCGGGGGACAGGCATGAAGGTCGTGGTGACGGATTACACCTTTCCGGGGCTGGCGCAGGAGGAGGCTGCCGCGCGCGCGGCGGGGGCGGATTTTGCCGCGCATCAGTGCAAGAGCGCGGGCGAGGTGGCGGCGGCCGTGGCTGGCGCGGATGTCGCGGTGGTGCAGTTCGCGCCCTTTGGCGCGGCGGCGGCGGCGGCGGTGCGGCCGGGCGGGACGGTGATCCGCTATGGTGTGGGCTATGACAACATCGACGTGGCGGCGGCGCGGGCCAATGGGCTGCGGGTGGGCTATGTGCCCGACTATTGCGCCGACGAGGTGGCCGACCATACGGCGGCGGCGGCGCTGGCGCTGTTGCGCAAGCTTCCCGCGCTCGATGCGTCGGTGCGGCGCGGCGAATGGGCGGCGGTCAAGGTCTGCAAGCCGTTGAAGCCATTTAGCGAAACGGTGTTCGGATTTTTCGGCATGGGCCAGATCGGGCGCGCGGTGCTGGCGCGGCTGCGCGGCTTTGGCTTTGATTTCATCGCGGCTGATCCGGGGCTCGATGCCGGGCAGGCGGCGACGCTGGGCCTGCGGCTGGTCGAGGGGGAGGCGCTGTTGCGGCAGGCCGACATCATCTCGCTGCATGCGCCCGCCACGGCCCAGACCACCGGCTATTTCAACGCCACGCGGCTGGCGCTGATGCAGCCCCATGCGGTGATCGTCAATTCGGCGCGCGGGCAGTTGATCGTGGAGGACGATCTGGCGGCCGCGCTGCGGGCAGGTGTCATCGGCGGCGCCGCGCTCGATGTGTTCGGGGCGGAGCCGCTGGGGGCGGGTTCACCCCTGCGCGACGCGCCCGGGCTGCTGCTGACGCCGCATGCCGCCTGGTATTCGGAGGCGGCGATCGGCCGGCTTCAGGGGCTGGTCGCGCAGGATATTGCCCGCGCCCTGGCCGGCGAGGGGCCGCGCAGGCCGGTCCCGATGTGAGCACAGGAATCCGGCGGCGAGGGGTCAGGGGGCCTTTGTCGTCCGGCGAGCGAAGAGGCGCAACGAGCGCCGAGATGACGCACCCTTGGGAGGAGAGACATGACACATTTCAAGACTTTGGGCCTGACAGCCGCGCTGATGCTCGGCACGTCGGGCTATGCGCTGGCGGAAAGCCACGCGATGACGCTGGAGGGCGGGCAGGCCACCAACATGGTGCTTTTGCCCAAGTTCCTCGGCATCCTCGTCTTCGATCAGGCCAATGAGGGTGCGCAGGAGGCCCATGCAGAGCTTGCCAACCCCGGCGCGCTTCTGTTCGTCGGGCCGACGCCCGAGAACTCGGTCGCGGGCCAGATCGAGATCATGACCACCGCCGCCACGCAGGGGCAGGGGGCGGTCATGCTGTCGAACAACGCCGGCGACCAGATCGCCCCCGCCGCCGAGGCCGCACAGGCCGCGGGCGTGCGCGTGGTGACCTGGGACAGCCCGATCCCGTCGGGCGCGGGCGAAGACGTATTCGTGGCGCAGGTCGATTTCGGCTCCATCGGGGTCGTGATGGCCGACATGGCGCATTCGATCCTGGGTGGCGCGGGCGAGATGGCGGTGCTGTCGGCCACGCCCGATGCGGCCAACCAGAACGCCTGGATCGCCGCGATGCAGGAGACGCTGGCCTCTGACCCGAAATATGCCGACATCAGCCTCGTCGATATCGTCTATGGCGACGATCAGGCCGAAGTGTCCTACAACCGCGCGCTGGCGCTGGTGGACAGCCACCCCGCCCTCGGCCTGATCATGGCGCCGACCACGGTGGGCATCCAGGCCGCCGCCAAGGCGATGCAGGACGAAGGCATGTGCGATCAGGTCAAGACCTCGGGTCTTGGCCTGCCGTCCGAAATGGTCAGCTACACGATGAACGGCTGCGCGCCGGAATTCGCGCTGTGGGACTTCCGCGACCTCGGCTACCTCACCTATTACACCGCCTATGGCCTCGCCACCGGGCAGTTGACCGGTGAGATCGGCGAGACCTTCGTGGCCGGCCGCATGGGCGCCTTTACCATCGAGGAGGATCCGGGCCGTCCGGGGCAAAAGCGCATCCTGATGGGGCCGTTCACCGTCTATACCTCTGCGAATGTCGAGGCCGCCGCGCAATAGCGCGCGCCCGACCCCGGCGGCCGGCGGATCTCCCCCGCCGGTCGCTCCCTTGCCAAAGGCTTTGCCATGACCCTGCCCCTCCTCGCGCTGCGCGACATCTCCAAGAGCTTTGGCATGACCCAGGCGCTCAGCGACATGTCGCTCGACCTTTTCGCGGGCGAGGTGCACGCCATCGTGGGCGAGAATGGCGCCGGCAAATCGACGATGATCAAGATCATGACCGGCGTGCATCGCCCCACGTCGGGCCGGATGGAACTGGACGGCGCGGCGCTCGGCCTCTCGGGCACGCAGGACGCGCGGCTCGCGGGGATTGCGGCGATCTATCAGGAACCGATGGTCTTTCCCGACCTCGACGTGGCCGAGAATATCTTCATCGCCTCCACGACGCTGGGCCTTGTGCAGAACCGTGGCGCGCTGCGGGCCCGTGCGCAGGCGCTGATCGACCGGATCGGCATGACGCTGGACGTGGACCGCATCGCCGCCGGGCTGACGCTGGCCGAACAGCAGGCGGTCGAGATCGCGCGCGCGCTCAGCCAGGATGTGCGGGTGCTCATCATGGACGAGCCCACCGCATCGCTCTCGGCGCATGAGGCCGCGCAACTGCGCGGGGTGGCGCGCACGCTGGCGGGGCAGGGCGTGGCGGTGGTCTATATCTCGCACCGGCTCGAAGAGATTTTCGAGATTGCCGACCGCGTGACGGTGATCCGCGATGGCCAGCACATTTCGACGCGGCTGGTGGGCGAGGTCACGCCCGACAGCCTGATCGCCGATATGGTCGGCCGTGCGGTGGGCAACTATTTCACCAAGGCGCCGTCGCAGACCCGGCCCGAGGTCTTGCTCTCGGTCGAGGATCTCGGCTGCGAGGATATCTTTTCCGGTGTCACCTTTGACCTGCACCGGGGCGAGGTGCTGTGCATGGCGGGGCTCATTGGCGCGCGGCGCACCGATGTGGCGCTGACGCTTTTCGGCATCCGGCCCGCGACGGCGGGACGCCTGCGCTACAAGGGCGCGCCCGTCCGCTTCACCCGCCCCCGCGATGCCATCGCCGCCGGCATCGCCTATGTCTCCGAGGACCGGCGCAAGCTCGGCTTGGCCATGCCGATGCCCATCGCCGCCAATGTGACCCTCGCCACGCTCGCGGGCATCCTGTCGCCCGCGGGCCTGTTGCGCCGCCGGCAAGAGGCCGGGATTGCCGAAGCCTATCGCAAGCGGCTGAACATCCGCACACCCTCGGTCGCCATTGCGGTGGGGATGCTCTCGGGCGGCAACCAGCAAAAGGTGATGCTGGCGAAATGGCTGGCGCTGGCCCCTGACCTGCTGATCTTTGATGAACCCACCCGCGGCATCGACGTGGGCGCCAAGGCCGAGGTGCATGACCTGATCCGCGCCTTTGTGGCCGAGGGCGGCGCGGCGCTCGTCATCTCCTCCGACCTGCCAGAGGTGCTGGCGATGGGCGACCGCATCCTGGTGATGCGCGAGGGGCGCCAGATGGGCATCCTGCCGCATGAGGGTGCGACGCAGGAGAGCGTGATGCGGCTGGCCACCGGTGCCACCACCCTCGCGGGGGCCGCCTGATGCGCGACGCCCAGCTTCATCTTGCCATAAATATCCCCGCCGGAGGCTCCGACCTCGCCGCACGCAAAGGTCTCTCCTGATGCTCGACCGCCTCAGCCCGCAAAACCTGCGCATCCTCGCGCTGTTCGTGGTCCTCGGCCTCGTGCTGGCCTTCTTCGCCACCCAGGTGGACAATTATTTCAACGCACGCCTGTTCAACCGCATCTCGGCCTCGGTCGCGATCATGGCGCTGATCGCCACGGCGCAGACGCTGGTGATCCTGACGCGCAACATCGACCTGTCGATCGGGTCGGTCGTGGGTTTCACCGCCTTTGCCACCGGCGCGATGGTGGCCGCCAACCCCGGCATCTCGCCGCTCTTGCTGGTGGCCTATGCGATGGCGGTGGGGGCGGGCTTTGGCGTCGTGAACGGCCTGCTCGTGGCCTATGCCCGGGTGCCCGCGATCATCGTGACGCTGGCCACGATGGCGATCTTCCGGTCGCTGCTGGTCGAGTTCGCGGATGGCAAATCCATCACCTCGCAGAAATTGCCCGCCTGGCTGACCGACTATCCCAACACCGTGCTGTTCAGCCTTGCGGGGGTGGAGTTCCGCGCCGCCTTCATGACCTCGGTCGTGGTGGTGGCGCTGGTGCATCTGGCGCTCACCCGTCTGCGCCCGGCGCGCAAGCTCTATGCCGTGGGGTCCAACCCCGAAGCGGCCGAGATGGCGGGCATCAACCAGCGCGCGGTGGTGTTCACCGCCTTTGTGCTGGCCGGGGCGCTGGCCGGCCTCGGCGGGTTCATGTTCCTCGCGCGGTTCGGCAACATCACCGTGGTGGCGGGCCTCGGGTTCGAGCTCAAGTCGGTGGCGGCGGCAGTGGTCGGTGGCGTCAACATCTTCGGCGGCTCCGGCACGGTGGCCGGCGCGCTGATCGGCGCGATCCTGGTGGACCTGATCGACACCAGCCTGGTGCGCTGGCCGCTGGTGAGCGAGTTCTGGCGCGAGGCGGTGCTGGGCGCGCTTATCCTGACGGCGGTGGCGGTGGACGCGATCCTGATGCGCCGCCTCATCGCCTGGCGCCTGCGCCGGGAAAAGGCACGCAACGCCGCGCGCGCGGCCGCGGAGGCACAGGCATGACCATCCTCAAACCCCTGCTGGGCTGGGAGGGCTTTCTGCTCGCCGTGCTCATTGCCATCATCGCGGCCAATGCCGCGCTGTCGCCGCAGTTCCTCACATTGTCAAACCAGATCAACCTGTTCCAGCTTTCCATCGAAAAGATCATCGTGGCGCTGGTGATGACCTTTGTCATCATCAATGCCGAGATCGACCTCTCCGTCGCCTCGATGATGGGCCTGTCGGCCTGCGCGTTCGGCTGGTTCTTTCAGCAAGGCGTGGACCCCGTTGCCGCGATCGGCCTTTGCCTGCTGATCGGCGTCGCGGGCGGCGCCTTCAACGGCTGGTTCATCGCGCGGGTGGGGCTGCCCTCGCTCGTCGTCACCCTCGCCACGCTCATCGGCTTTCGCGGCCTCGCCCGTGTGCTGGTCGAGGACCGCGGTGTGTCGGGCTTTCCGCAATGGTTCGGCGATCTGGGGCAAAAGGGGCTGATCGGACCGGTCCCCTTCGCGCTCATCGCCTTTGCGGTGCTCTTTGTCGCGCTCTTTGTCCTGCTCCAGCGGACCGGGTTCGGGCGCAAGACCTATGTGATCGGCACCAACCGCGACGTGGCGGACTATGCGGGTATCGACACGGGGCGGCACAAGATGATCATCTTCATGATGTCGGGGCTGGTTTCGGCCTTTGCGGGCCTCTTGTTCGCGGCCCGCGTCGGCGCGGTGCGGGGCGATGTGGCGCAGGGGTTCGAACTGGACGTGATCACGATGGTGCTGCTGGGCGGGGTCAGCATATTCGGCGGCGCGGGCAGCCTGATGGGCACGCTGCTCGCCATCCTGATCGTGCTGAACCTGCGCAACGGCATGGCGCTGGTCAACATCACCGGGCATATCCAGACGGGCGTGGTGGGCCTGTTGCTGATCGGCTCGGTGCTGGTGCCGCGCATCAACCTTTCGGCGCTGCGCCGCCGGCCGCAGAAAGAGGCGACATGACCGAGACCGCAGGCAAGCCCATCCTGTTCGACAGCCCCATCGTGCGCGAAAGCGTGGCCGAGATGGTCGCGCGCCGTATCCTCGACATGGTGACGGCCCGGGCGCTGCGCCCCGGCGACCAGTTGCCGCCCGAGCGTGACCTCGCCGAAAGCCTCGGCGTCTCGCGGCCCTCGGTGCGCGAGGCGATCAGGGGCCTCGCGATCCTGGGCGTGGTGCAGTCGCGCCAGGGCGGCGGCGCCTATATCACCAAGCTCGACGGCGATGCGCTGCTCGGCCCGATCCAGTTCTTCCTCTCGCTCGAGGATGTGAACATCGGCGAGCTTTACGATGCGCGCAGCCTGATCGAGAGCGATGTGGCGCGGCGCGCGGCGGTCAACATGGACGCCGCCATACTGGCGCAACTCGCGGCGATCCTCGACGCGCAAAAGGACACGCTGCACGACGCCCGCGCCTTCCGGATGTCGGATTTCGCCTTTCACGAGGCGATCTGGGGCGGCTGTGGCAATGCCTTTCTCAAGCGGATTGGCGAGAGCCTGAACGTGCTCGGCCTCGAGTTCCGCAAGCGGGCGTCCGAGACCTCGGGCGTGCTCGAGCAAAGCTACGCCGACCACCGCCGCCTGCTCGACGCCCTGCATGCGCGCGATGCGGATGCGGCAGCCAAGGCGGCCGAGGAGCATATGCACAACGTCTATCAATCGACGATTGCACAGAAGGAGGGGCAGGGATGACCGCAAGACTGGGTGTCGTGGGCACGGGCTGGTGGGCGACCTTCAACCATATCCCGACCGTGCAGGCGGGGCAGGATGCGCGGGTGGTGGCGCTGTGTGACCTTGACGCGGCCCGCGTGCAGCAGGCGGGCGATCACTTTGGCATCGCCGGGCGCTATGGCGATGTGGCGGCGATGCTGGCGGCGGAACGGCTCGACGGGGTGATGATCTCGACCCCGCATATCCACCACACCGCCCCCGCGCTCGCGGCACTTGCCGCAGGGTGCCATGTGCTGGTGGAAAAGCCGATGGCGACCACCGCCGCCGATGGCCGCGCGATTGCCGCGGCCGCCTTGCGGGCAGGCAAGGAAGTGTTGGTGCCCACGGGGCTGAACTTTACCCCCTGGTCGCGCCGCGCGGCCGAATGGGTGCAGGCGGGGCGGATCGGCGCGGTGCGCCACGCGGTCTGCCAGATGGGCTCGCCGCTCGACGACCTCTTTTCCGGAAAGCCGATGCTGGAGACCGCCGATCACATGTTCCGCCCCCCCGCCTCGACCTGGGCCGACCCGGCCAAGGCCGGCGGCTACGGCTGGGGGCAGATGAGCCACGCACTCGCCTGGCTGACCTATGTGACCGACCTGACCTTCGAGAGCATCGCCTGCATGGATGTGAAGTCACCCACCGGGGTGGACTATTACGACGCCGCCATCGCCCGGATGACCAATGGCGCGACGGTATCGCTCTCTGGTGCCGCGACCGTGCCCAAACATGTCGGCATGCATACCGATATCCGCATTTACGGGACCGAGGGCTGCATCTTTTTCTCCAACCTGCCCGCCCGGCTCGAGTTGCGCCGGCGCGACGGGCAGGACGACGCGGTGCCGCTCAACGATCTCGAGGCGGGCTATGACGGCGCGCTGCCGGTGCGGGTGTTCGCCGCGCTTTGCGCGGGCAAGCCGGTGGTCAATGCGTCGAATGCCGCGTGCGGCGCGCGGGTGACAGAGGCGCTTGATGCGCTCTACCGCGCGGCGGCGAGCGGGCAGGTGGAACGGATCGGGGGGTAGGGGGATGTATCTGTCACTGGCATCCTGGTCGCTGCCGCAGTGCACGCTGGCCGAGGCGGCGGGGATTTCCCGCGCGCTGGGGATCGGCGCGCTGGATGTGGGGTTGTTTTACCGCGCGGGCCTCGACAAGGCGCTGATCCTGTCCGACCCCCAGGCGGCGGCAGCCGAGCTTGCGGGGCTGGGCGTGCGCATCCCCAACTACTACCACCTGTTCGGTGATGGCCTTGCCGGGCGCAACCTCGCATTGCCCGGCACGCTGGAGGCGAACCTGCATGATCTGGCGCAGGTGCTGTCATTCACCGATGCGGCCGACATCGCCACGGTTTTCGTGCTGCCCGGCATCGTGAACCCCGGCCAGAGCCGCGCCGAAGCCGCCCGTGTCGCGGCGGACAGCCTGCGGGAAATGGTGGCGCTGGCGGCCGGATACCGCACGACGCTGTGCATCGAGGCGCATGTGCAGAGCTGGGCCGAAAGTCCCGCGCTGGTGGCCCGGCTGGTCGAGGAGACGGGCGTGCGCCTCGCGCTCGACTATTCGCATTTCGCCTGCCTGGGCTATCGGCAGGAGGAGGTGGACCCGCTCGCCCCCTTTGCCGCCCATGTGCATCTGCGCCAGGCGCGGATGGGCGACCTGCAGGCCAAGTTTGCCCATGGCACGCTGAACTTTCCCGCGATGTTCGGCACGCTGCGCGATGCGGGCTATGCCGGTGCGCTGACGCTCGAGGCGGTGCATCAGGACTACATGAACACGCTGAGCGAGGATGTGCTGACCGAGACCATCCTGCTGCGTGACTGTTTCAACGACTGGACAGGGGGGCTGTGATGGCCGGACATGCGTGGGTGCTCGAAGTGCGACCGGGCTATGAGGAAGACTACAAGCGCCGCCATGACGAGATCTGGCCCGAGATGCTAGACGCGCTGCGCCGCGCGGGCATCCGCAACTACAACATCTACCGCCACGGGCTGACGTTGTTCGGATATTTCGAATGCGACGACCTGGCCGCGACGCAAAAGGCTATCGCGGCCGAGCCGGTCAACGCGAAATGGGGGGAATGGATGGCGCCGATCATGAAGGTCGAGATCGACCCCGCGACCCGTTTTCCCTACCTGCTGCCGCAGCAATTCCATATGGACTGAGCGGGAAAAGTCTTCGTACGAAGACTTTTGGAAGATTTTTCGTACGAAAAATCTTGGGCGCGGCTCAGCTGTCGCGCCCTTTGACATGGGCGGCAAAGGCCTCGGCCCAGTCCGGATGCCAGCGCGACAGGGCGGGGCGGTTCGCGATGATGTCGCCTGCAGCCCAGGCGATGCGTTTCTCGTCGAGCGCGCGGGGCACGTCATTGTCCGGGCACAGGATGTAGAAATCGCCCTGCGCCAGGCTGTCGAGCAGAAATGCGGCCGTCTGTTCCGCCGTCCAGGCAGCGGCGGGTTTCTCGGTCCGTTCGCCGCGAGTGAGGCCGGTCCAGACAAAGCCGGGGATCAGCAGATGCGCCGTGACCTGGGCGCCGGGCGTGTTTCGCAGGTCATGGGCGAGCGCCTCGGTAAAGACCTTAACGCCTGCCTTGGCGATATTGTAGGCCGGATCGCCTGGCGGCGTGGTGATGCCCTGTTTCGAGCCGGTATTGATGATGAGGCCGGGACGGCCCCGCGCGATCATGCCGGGGGCAAAGGCGCGGCTGCCGTGGATCACGCCCCAGAGGTTCACCGCCATCACGCGGTCCCAGACTTCCTGCGGGCCGAACAGGCTGCTGCCGGACTGGATCGCGGCATTGTTCATCAGCACATCCGTCCCGCCAAAACGGGCGGTCACGGCGGTATCGAGGGAGGCGAGCGCGGCGGGGTCCGACACATCTGTCTGTGACGCCATCACCGCCGACGCGCCGCGTGGCGCATGGCGGGCGATTGTGGCCGCCGCCGCCGCGAGGCGGTCGGCCCCGAGGTCGGCGATCACGATGTTGAGGTCAAGCGCGGCAAGGCGGCAGGCGGTCGCAAGCCCGATGCCGGAGGCGCCGCCGGTGATGACGGCGGTGGCGCCGGCGACGAGGGCGGGATGGGTGGCGGGGCGGGTCATCTGGAGGTCCTCGTGAGATATGGTGCGGTGGGGCTGAGGGGGGGGGAGAATGCGGGGGCCGGCCCCCGCACCCCCGGGATATTTGTGGCCAAAAGATGCTAACGGGGCGTCGCAGGGCCGCGCAATCGTCGAACTGCCTCACGCGCGAGGGGCGAGAGCGCCGCGTCATCCGCGTCGGCCAGCGCACAAAGTGCGTCGCGCATGCGTGGGGACCAGAAGGCCCTGAGATGTGCGACCACCTCTGCGGGTTGATCGGTGCCGGGCTGGGTGGCAAAGAAGGCGGCAATCTGGTTGGCCATGCGGGTCAGGCTGTCAGCTGACATGGGGCGCCTCCGCGATCCGGTCCGGGTGGGAAAAGACATGGGTTTCGCCGCGTGCGGTTGAGGCGAGCGTGAGGCCTGCGGCCTCGGCCAATCGCACGGCATGGGCTGTGGGTGAAGAGACGGCGAGCAGGACAGGGCAGCGGGCGGTCACGCATTTCTGCACCATATCGACCGAAATGCGGCTGGTCAGGACGATGGCGCCTTCGCCCGGGTCGATCCCCGCGCGGGCCAGCGCGCCGGTCAGCTTGTCCAGCGCATTGTGCCGGCCCACATCCTCGCGCGCCATCACGATGCCCTGGCCCGGGCGGTAGAAGCCGGCGGCATGGGTCGCGCGGGTTTCGTCGTGCAGCGGCTGCCAGTCGCGCAATTCATCCAGCGCGAGCGTGACCTCGGCCGGGGTCAGGCGCGCGCCGCCCTGCGCGAGCGGCGCCAGCGGGCGCAGGGCCTGGGCGAGGCTGTCGATGCCGCACAGGCCGCACCCGACCGGGCCGGTCATCATCCGCCGGCGTGCCGTCAGCGCCGCCGCGCGCTCCTCTGGCAGCCAGGCGCGGGCCTCGATCCCGGCGGCGTGGTGCAGGATCTCGACCTCGCCAAGGTCGGCGGCCCGGTCGATCACGCCTTCGGAAAGGGCAAAGCCGGTCGCGAAATCGAGCAGGTCGGCCGGGGTCGCCATCATCACCGCATGGGTCGTGCCGTTGTAGACCAGGGCGACGGGCGTTTCTTCGGGCAGGGTGCGGCGCGCGGCGGTTGCCTGCGCTGCGTGGCTGATGGTGCTGACTGTCCTGCTCTGGTCCGACACGGCGGTCATTCGGCGGCCGGCAGGATGCGGCGGGCCTGGGCGGCCTGGGTTGCGTAATCCTTCTGCCAGCCGGTCGGGCCGTTGGTCGGGCTGACCTGGACCGCCGTCACCTTGTATTCGGGGCAGTTCGTCGCCCAGTCGCTGTAGTCGGTGGTGATGACATTGGCCTGCGTGTCGGGGTGGTGGAAGGTCGTGTAGACCACGCCCGGCGCCACCCTGTCGGTGATCTGCGCGCGCAGCGCCGTGTCGCCCGCGCGCGAGGCGAGGCGCACCAGATCGCCGTCGCGGATGCCGCGCATTTCGGCGTCCTGCGGGTGGATCTCGAGCCGGTCCTCGCCATGCCAGACGACATTGGCCGTGCGCCGCGTCTGCGCGCCCACGTTGTATTGCGACAGGATCCGCCCGGTGGTGAGCAGCAGCGGAAAGCGCGGGCCGGTGCGTTCATCCGTGGGGATGTATTTGGTCACGATGAACCGCCCCTTGCCGCGCACGAAGCCGTCGATATGCATCACCGGCGTGCCCTCGGGCGCGGCATCGTTGCAGGGCCATTGAACCGACCCCAGCTCTTCGAGCCGCGCATAGGAGACGCCGGCAAAGCTGGGGGTCGTCGCCGCGATTTCGTCCATCACCTGCGAGGGGTGGGTATAGGCCCAGTCGGCCCCCATCGCATTGGCCAGCCGCTGCGTGACCTCCCAGTCGGCGAGGCCCGAGCGTGGCATCATCACCCGGCGCACACGGTTGATGCGGCGTTCGGCATTGGTAAAGGTGCCGTCCTTTTCCAGAAAGGTGCAGCCGGGCAGGAACACATGGGCGTAATTCGCTGTCTCGTTGAGGAACAGGTCCTGCACCACAACAAGCTCCATCGCGGCAAGGCCCGCCATCACATGATGCGTGTCGGGGTCCGATTGCAGGATGTCCTCGCCCTGGATGTAGATGCCGCGAAAGCTGCCATCGACGGCCGCGTCGAGCATGTTGTTGATCCGCAGCCCCGGCTCTGCGTCGAGCGTGGCGCCCCAGAGCCGTTCGAACACCGCGCGGGTGGCGTCGTCGCTCACATGGCGGTAGCCGGGCAATTCCTGCGGAAACGACCCCATGTCGCAGGCGCCCTGCACGTTGTTCTGGCCGCGCAGCGGGTTCACGCCCACGCCAGGGCGGCCGATGTTGCCGGTCATCATCGCGAGGTTGGCGATGGCCATGACCGTGGTCGAGCCCTGCGAATGTTCGGTCACGCCGAGCCCATAGTAGATCGCCCCGTTGCCGCCGGTGGCAAAGAGCCGCGCCGCCGCGCGCAGGTCATCCGCCGGCACCCCGGTGAGAAGCTCTGTCGCCTCGGGCGCATGGCGCGGGTCGGCGACAAAGGCGGCGTAATCGGCAAATTCGTCCCAGTCGCAGCGGGTGCGGATGAAATCCTCGTCCGCGAGCCCCTCGGTGACGATCACATGCGCAAGCGAGGTCAGCACGGCGACATTGGTCCCCGGGCGCAGGGCAAGGTGGTGGCTGGCCGCGACATGGGGCGTCTTCACGAGGTCGATCCGGCGCGGGTCGATCACGATCAGCTTCGCGCCCGCGCGCAGGCGCTTTTTCAGCCGGCTGGCAAAGACCGGATGCCCGTCGGTCGGGTTGGCGCCGATCACGATCACCACATCGCTGTGTTCGACCGAATCGAAATCCTGCGTGCCGGCGCTGGTGCCAAAGGCATTGCGCAGGCCATAGCCCGTCGGTGAATGGCAGACCCGCGCGCAGGTGTCGGTGTTGTTGTTGCCGAATACCGCGCGGATCATCTTCTGCACGAGGTAGGTTTCCTCGTTGGTGCAGCGGCTCGAGGTGATGCCGCCGATCGCGCCGCGCCCATGGCGGGCCTGGATGTCGCGCAGGCGGGTGGCGGTATGGGTGATCGCCTCGTCCCAGGACACCTCGCGCCAGGGGTCGGTGATGGCGTCGCGGATCATCGGGGACAGGATCCGGTCGCTGTGGCTGGCATAGCCCCAGGCAAAGCGGCCCTTGACGCAGCTATGGCCGCGATTGGCCTTGCCGTGTTTCCAGGGCACCATGCGCACCACCTCGTCGCCGCGCATCTCGGCCTTGAACGAACAGCCCACGCCGCAATAGGCGCAGGTGGTGATGACCGACCGCTCGGGCGTGCCGATCTCGATCACCGATTTTTCCTGCAGGGTGCCGGTCGGGCAGGCCTGCACGCAGGCGCCGCAGGACACGCAATCGGAGGTCAGGAACGTGTCGGTTTTGAGCCCCGCGCGCACCCGGCTGTCAAAGCCGCGCCCCTCGATCGTCAGCGCGAATGTGCCCTGGACCTCTTCGCAGGCGCGCACGCAGCGCGAGCAGACAATGCATTTGGCGGGGTCATAGGTGAAATAGGGGTTGCTCTCGTCCTTGGGGATGTAGCGCGGGTTGGCCCCCACCGCAGCGCGCGTGGCAAAGTGGTTTTCACCCGCAGCATAGCGCACATCGCGCAGGCCGACCGCGCCCGCCATGTCCTGCAATTCGCAGTCGCCATTGGCGGCACAGGTGAGGCAATCGAGCGGGTGATCGGAAATGTACAATTCCATCACCCCCTTGCGGATCTTCTTGACCTTTGCGGATTGGGTATGGACAACCATCCCCTCGGCCACAGGCGTGGTGCAGGACGCGGGCGTGCCGCGCCGCCCCTCGATCTCGACCACGCAAAGCCGGCAGGACCCGAAGGCGTCGAGGCTGTCGGTCGCGCAAAGCTTTGGCACCGCGATCCCCGCCATGTTGCTCGCCCGCATGACCGAGGTGCCCGCCGGCACCGTCACCGCAAAGCCGTCGATGCTGAGCGTGACCATCTGATCATTTGCCACGGGTTTGGTCCCCATGTCGCGGTCGTCGTGCCAGGGGATGACAAAGTCCTTCATGACCTAACCCTTTGATCTGTCGCGCAGCGCATGGGCCACCAGCGCATTCGCATGTCCATGCCCTAGGCCGTGCTCGGATTTGAGCCAGGCCACGATCTCCATATGTTTCAGATCGGCCCTGTTTGCGATCAGGCCCAGCCAATGGCTGACCGGCTGGCCGTATTTCGCCTCGATCGACGGGAAATAGGACGCGGGGCCTTTTACCTTTTCAGTCATTCCGCGGCCTCCTGTCGTGTCCCGAACTCCTCGGGAAAATGGGTGAGCGCCGACATCACCGGATAGGGGGTGAAGCCACCCAGCGCGCAGAGCGATCCGTCCCTCATCGTCTCGCAAAGGTCGGTGAGCAGGGCGATGGCGCCCGCCTCGCCCGCGCGGATGCGGTCGATGGTTTCCACGCCCCGCACCGCGCCGATCCGGCAAGGGGTGCATTTGCCGCAGCTTTCCACCGCGCAGAACTCCATCGCAAAGCGCGCCATGCCCAGCATGTCGGTGCTGTCGTCAAAGACCACGATGCCCGCATGGCCGATCAGCCCGCCCGCACCGTCGAACTCCTCATAGCCAAAGGGCGTGTCGAACTGCGCGGGCACGAAATAGGCGCCCAGCGGCCCGCCTACCTGCACCGCCTTGACAGGACGGCCCGTCGCCGTGCCGCCCGCGATGTCATTGACGATTTCTCCCAGCGAGAGGCCGAATGCGGCCTCGAAAAGCCCGCCGAATTGCACATTTCCCGCAATCTGGAGAGGAATGGTGCCGCGCGAGCGGCCAAGGCCGAAGTCGCGGTAAAAGGCCGCGCCGCGCGCGAGGATCACCGGGACGGTGGCCAGCGAAATGACGTTGTTGACGACCGTGGGCTTGCCCATGAACCCTTCGAGCGCCGGCAAGGGCGGCTTGGCCCGCACCACGCCGCGCTTGCCCTCGAGGCTGTTGAGCAGCGATGTCTCCTCGCCGCAGACATAGGCGCCCGCGCCCACGCGGATCTCGATGTCAAAGGCCGGGCCATGGCCCAGCACCTGCGCCCCCAGCACCCCCGCCGCACGGGCGATGCGGACGGCTTCGGTCAGTGTGGCGATGGCGTCGGGATACTCTGAACGCAGATAGACATAGCCGCGCGTGGCGCCGACGGCGAGGCCCGCGATCACCATGCCCTCGATCAGGCAGATCGGGTCGCCCTCCATCAGCATCCGGTCGGCAAAGGTGCCGCTGTCGCCTTCGTCGGCGTTGCAGACGATATATTTCTGTGCCGCCTGTGCGCCCAGGACCGTGGCCCATTTGACCCCGGTGGGAAAGCCCGCGCCGCCGCGCCCGCGCAGGCCGCTCTCGGTCACCTCGGCCACGATCTGCGCGCCTGTCATGCCGAGCGCCCGGCGCAGACCGGCGAGCCCGCCCTGCGCCTCGTATTCCGCGAGAGACAGCGGATCGGTGACGCCGACGCGGGCAAAGGTGAGCCGTGTCTGCCGCTTCATCCAGGGCAGCTCCGCGACAAGCCCCAGGGCCTTGGGATGCGTCGCGATATCGCCAAAGAGGCCCGCCACATCGGCCACCGTCATCGGCCCGAACCCCGTCCGCCCGGCGGCGGTCTGGACCTCGACCAGCGGTTCCAGCCAGACCATCCCGCGCGATCCGTTGCGCACCAGTTCGACCGCGATGCCCCGCGCCGCGGCTTCGCGCAGGATGGCGGCGACGACGGCATCGGCGCCCAGCGCGCGGGCCGCGGCATCGCGCGGGACATAGACCTTCATGCGCCGCACTCCGTCAGGATATGCGTCATGCGCTCCGCATCCACGCGGGCGATGGCGCGGCCATCGACCATCACGGCGGGCGCGCAGGCGCACAGGCCCAGGCAATAGACCGGCTCGAGCGTCACCGCGCCGTTGGCGCTGGTCCCGTGCCAGTCCACATCCAGACGCGCCTGCGCGGCAGCGGCGGTGGCGGTGGCGCCCATCGCCTGGCAGGCCTCGGCACGGCAGATCCTGACCACATGCCGCCCGGCCGGCACCTCGCGGAAATCATGGTAGAAAGAGACGACGCCCTGCACTTCGGCCCGGCTGAGGTTGAGCGCAGCGGCGATCACCGGCAGGGCCTGTTGCGGGATGTGGCCGAACTCTGCCTGCACCGCCTGAAGGATCGGCAGGAGCGGCCCCTCACCCCCATCGAGGGCCGCGCAGATGCCCGATACGGTCGTTTCGACGGCGGTCTGCGACATGCGGCGGCCCCTTGCAGCGGAATGGAACCGGTGGATGCCATTTTCATCTAAAAATCAATATTGACCTTTCGTAGGTCAATAGAGAGCTTCTATCAAACCTCGGCCATCCGGCGCGCTTCGGCCAGGAGCGCCGCGAGAACCGGCGTATGCGGTTCACGGTAGGGGGCGATCAGGCCGACGGCGTGGCGCGCGTCGGGCTCGATGATCGGCACGGCGACGAGCGGCGCGTCGGTCAGAAAGATCTCGGCCGCCCGGCGCGGCAGGATCGTGGCCCAACCGCCGCGCAGCACATGGCTGATCAGCACGATGGTCGAATTGGTCTCGACCCGAGGCACCACGCTGACACCGGCCTCGGCCAGATGGCCGCCGATGATGCGGCGGTTCTGCATGTCGGGCGTCAGCAGGCACAGCGGCAGGTCGCCGAGGTCGGCCCAGCGCACCTCGGGCAGGCCCGCCTGCGGCGCGTCGGCATGGACCACCAGCACATAACGCTCTGTATAAAGCGGCACGGTGACGACCCGGCCCAGCGGCTCATTGTCCAGATAGCTGATCCCGGCGTCGATCTGCAGATCCTCGAGCAGCTTGAGGATTTCGATCGAGGTGGTCGAGAGGACGGAAAAGCGGACATTCGGATGGGCGATGGCAAAGCCGGTGGTCAACCGGGTGATGGCCGAGAGGGCCGTGGGGATCACGGCAAGCCGCAGGTTGCCCGACAGTCCGCGCCGGGCGGTGCGCAGCTCTTCCTTCATCGTGCGGGCATCGCCGACGATCTGGCGCGCCCAGTCGAGCACCCGCGCGCCCTCGGGCGTGAGACCCCCGTAGCGCGACGCGCGCAGCACCAGCATGACGCCAAGCTCGCCCTCGAGTTGCTTGATCGCGGCAGAGAGGGTCGGCTGCGTGACACCCAGCGCTGCGGCCGCGCGGCCGAAATGCTGCGCCTGTGCCAGGGCGATGAACATCTCCAGTTTGTCGATCATCACGCGCCCCCCCCCGGCTGCCGAAAAATTTTGTCGAAAATTTTTGCAAGAATTTTCGACGAAAATTCTTAGCCCAGCCCCGCCGTTCCGTGATGCAGGATCACCGGCACGATCAGGTCCTCCTCATCGGTGAGGTGACGGTCTATCAGACGCTCGAGCCGGTCAAGGTCCGCAGCAAAGCGTCCGGTCGCCGTTTGCAGCGCCTCCCGCTCACCGACGCGCTGCAGCAGCGCATTCGCGCCCTTCACGAAGCCGTCGAGCAGCCCGTCGAGCGCGTGGTGGTCGCTGTCCAGGATGTCAAAGCCGCGGATGATCCGCGCGTCCTTCTGCGCGAGCAGGGGAAAGTAATGCTGGTCCTCGATCTGGTGGTGGCCGTGCAATTCGTTGACGAACATGCCGCCGAACCGCCCCAGCCGCGCGGCAAAGGTCTGCGGGTCGCTCTGCCGGTCGAGCAGCAGCGCGGTGTCCTCGCGCAGGATGCCCAAGAGCTTGCGGAACATCTGGTGGCGCTCGAGCCAGAAGGAGACGAGCCCGTGAAACTGCGGGTCCGCCGCCCAGCCCGCGCGCGGATACGCGGCCAGCAGCACGCGCAGCGCCTCGGGCAGCCCGGTACCGGCGTCGGTGCGCGTGTCGAGTGCGAGCGGGTCCATGGGCCACCTTCCTTCGGTTGCACCACCGCTACTCCGCCGCGGCCGGTGGCGAAAGGCGCAAGTGCTGTGCGCTGGTGCTCAGTTGCCCCAGACGACCGCGTTCTCGTGCCGCTTGATCAGTTGCCGCAGGTCCTGGAACCCGGTGACGATATGCTGTGACAGCCGCTCTGACGCGGGCAGGCGCGGGCTTCCCGACATCCGCAGGATGCCGAGCGAGCGTTCGGGCTGCGGGATCTTGATCCCCAGCACCGTCACCTGCCGCACCTTGCGAAAGGCGAACACGACCGAATGCGGCAGCACGGTCAGCGCGTCGGTCTCTTCGAGATAGTTGAATACCGACAGCAGCGAGCCGCCCGAATAGCGGATCGCGACCTCGGACATGCCGATCGAGAGCAGGATCGAATGCAGGTCCAGCAACAGGGGCGAGCCCGGCAGCGGCGCGATCCAGGGATAGGCCAGCAGGTCGGCCGAGGCGATGCGCCGCTTCTTGAGCAGCGGATGCCCGGTCCGGCAGGCCACGATATTGCGCCCCGGCAGGATCTCGGCAAAGTCAAAGCCCGAACCCGCATCGACGACCCCCAGCGGGCAGATCGCAAGGTCGAGCTGGTTCGACTTGATCCCCGCCTGCAGCTCGGGGACGTTGCCATAGGACTGATCCACCCGGATATCGGGGGCGAGGCGCTGGAACTCGCCGATCATCCGGCTGATGAAGGCATCCATGAAGAAGGGCACGCCGCCGATCCGCACCGTCCCCAGCGACCCGCGCTGAAAGCTCTGCACCGTCTCGGACGCCTTGCGCGACGCCTCCAGGATCACCTTGCCATGCGCGGCCAGTTGCCGGCCGATCAGCGTAGGCACCAGCGGTCGCCGCCCGGCCTCGAACAGCGGCTCGCCCAGCCGTTTTTCCATCGTGGACAGCGTGCGCGACACCGCAGGCTGCGACAGCCCGACGAGGGCCGCGCCTTCGGTCACGCCGCCCGCTTCGACGACGGCGGCAAGCTGGGCAAGGTGGCGTTCTTCGAACTTCATAACAATTTGGTATGTTGAACCGCGAACAAATGATTCACAAGCCGGTTTCCCGGCCTAATCTTTCCCTCACTGCCACAACCGGAGGGGAGGACGGGATGGACGGGCGTGCCGATACCCTGGCCGGATTGCCGCCTGCCTCGGCCTTTGCCGCGCGGGTGGCGCAGGCGGGCGACCAGCGGCTCGCGCAGGGCGTTGCCGCCTTGGTGGCGCAACTGGCGCGGCTGATCGCCGAGGCGCAGCTCACCCGCGACGACATGCGCGCGATCCTGGCTTTCCTGACCGAAGTGGGCGAGACCTGTTCCGAGCAGCGGCAGGAATGGGTGCTGCTGGCCGATACGCTGGGCCTGACCAGCGCGGTCGAGGCGCAGATGGCGCAGCGCCCCGCAGGCGCCACGCCCAACACCCTGCCCGGGCCGTTCTACCGCCCCGATGCTCCGATGCGTGCGGACGGCGAGAGCATCTCGCTCGATGCCAAGGGCGGGCCGCTGACATTGCGGGCCGAGGTGGTGGATCTCGACGGCCAGCCCGTGCCCGGCGCGCAGGTCGAGGTCTGGCAGGCCAATGCCGACGGGCTTTATGAAAACCAGGAGCCCGACCAGCAGCCCGAATACAACCTGCGCGGCCTCTACCGGACCGATGCGGCGGGTCGCGTGACGATCCGCACGGTGCGGCCTGCGGGCTATCCGATCCCCGCCGACGGGCCGGTCGGCCGGCTGATGGCGCGGCTGGGCATCGCGCTCGACCGGCCGGCGCATATCCATGTCCGCATCACTGCGCCGGGCTTTCAGCGGCTCACCACCCATGTGTTCGACGCCAGCGACCCCGCCATCGACCGCGACCCGCTCTTTGCGGTGCACCCGGCGTTGCTCGCCACTTTCGACCCCGCCCCGAAGGGCGGCTTTACCTGCGCATTCCGTTTCGTCCTCGCCCGGGCCCGGCCCGGCGCGGACGCACAGTGACACCGACCAAGGGAGAGAGACACACATGTCAAGGATCAGCGGCTATCACCACCTAACCCTGTCCACCGATGGCGTGCAGGAGGACTAGGGTTTCTATACCAAAACGCTGGGCCTCTATTCGGTCAAGCGGACTGTGCTGTTCGATGGCGTGCTGCCGGTCTATCACCTCTACTACGGCGCGCGCGGCGGCGATGCCTCGACCATCATCACCACGTTTCCGTTCAGAAAGCCCGGCATCTATGGCCGGCGCGGCAGCAACCAGTCCAAGGTGGTGCAGCAGGCGATCCCGGTCGGCGCGGCCGATTTCTGGGTCAACCGGCTGAATGAGCGCGGCATCGCGGCCACGCGCTTCACCCGCTTCGGCATGGACCGCGTGGCCTTTGACCACCCCTGCGGCATTCCGCATGAGCTGGTCGAGAACCCCGGCGACAGCCGCAGCCCGATCACCAAGCCCGAGCAGGGGATCGGGCCGGAACACGGGATCAAGGGGATCTATGGGGCCGTTGTCTCGGTCATGGACCGCACGGCGATGGATGATTTCCTGACCATCGCGCTGCCGCTGAAAAAAGAGGCCGACACGCATGAAGGGCTGATGTTCTCGGTCCCCAATGGCGACGGGCCGCGCGCGATGGTCGAGGTGCTGCACGAACCCGACCGCGCGCAGGGGACCTGGACGCTCGCGGGCGGCACGATCCATCACCTGGCGCTCAACACCGGCGACGAGGACAACCAGATGGCGCTGCGCGCGCATATCGAGGGGCTGGGGTTCACCGACATCTCGGAGCAGAAGGACCGGATGTATTTCAAGTCCTGCTACGTCCGCTCGCCCGGCGGCGCGCTGTTCGAGCTCGCCTGGACGGTGCCCGGTGGCTGGGCCAGGGACGAACCGGCAGACGCCATCGGATCCACGCTGGTGTTTCCGCCCTGGTTCGCCGACCGCAAGGACGAGATGGTCGCGGGCCTGGAACCGGCCGCGTTCTGATGACCCGGACCCACAGCAGCGGGACGGAGGCGGCGCAGGCCGAGGTGGTCTGCGTCGTCATCCATGGCCGGGGCCAGCGGCCCGAGGATATGGTGGCGATGATCACCCGCCATATCGACGCGCCGGCCGTGCGCTTTGTGCTGCCCGCCGCGCCGACGGGGTCATGGTATGACGCGCGTGCCATCGACCCGCTGACCGACCGCACGCGCGTGCAGCTTGGCGCGGCGCTCGACCGGATCGCGGCGACGGTGGCCGCCGCGCAGGCCGATGCACCCGCCGCGCGGCTGGTGCTGGCGGGGTTTTCGCAAGGCGCCTGTCTCGCGGTCGAATACCTGATGCGGCATGGGCCCTGGGCGGGCGCGGTCGCGCTCTTTACCGGCTGCCGGGTGGGGGCGCGGGGCGACGGTCTGCCGGTCGCGACGCTGGGCGGAATGCCCGTCTATGCAAGCTGCGGCGACGCCGACCCCTGGATCCCGGCGGCATCCTTCTACGACATGCTGGCCGACCTCACGACCGCGGGCGCGCGGATCAGGGCCGACATGTTCCCCGGACGGCCGCATATGGTCACGGGAACCGAGGTGCAGGCGCTGACCGACATTCTCGCCGATGTGGCGAGCGGCCAAAGCCCGCAATGGGGGGCGTGATGGCGGGCTTTACCTTTGCCGGCATCGCCTCGCGCGTCGTCTTTGGCACGGGGACCATCGCGCAGGCGGGCGAAGAGGTCGCGCGGCTCGGCCATACCCGCGCGCTGGTGCTGTCCACGCCCCATCAGTCCGATGACGCCGCGCGGCTGGCCGATCGCCTCGGCCCGCTGGCGGCGGGCGTGTTCAGCGAGGCCGCGATGCACACGCCCACCGATGTGACCGCCCGCGCGCTCGACGCCTATGCCGCCTCGGGCGCGACCTGCGTGGTCGCGCTGGGCGGCGGATCGACCATCGGGCTGGGCAAGGCGATTGCGCTGCGCAGCGGCGCTGATCAGGTGGTGATCCCCACCACCTATGCCGGGTCCGAGATGACGGATATCCTGGGCGAGACCGAGGACGGCCGCAAGACCACCCGCCGCGACCCCGCGATCCGGCCGGAAACGGTGATCTATGACGTGGACCTCACGCTCGGCCTGCCCGCCGCGATGACCGTGACCTCGGCGATGAACGCCATCGCGCATGGGGTCGAGGCGATCTATGCGCCCGATGCCAACCCGATCCTCACCATGATGAGCCTCGAGGCGATGCGCGCCTTTGCGCGCAGCCTGCCGGGCGTGGTGGCCGACGGGCAGGACCACGCGGCGCGGGCCGATGTGCTCTATGCTGCCTGGCTCTGTTCGACCGCGCTGGGCTACATCACCATGTCGCTGCACCACAAGCTTGCGCATGTGCTGGGCGGGACATTCGGCACGCCACATGCCGAAACCCATGCGATCCTGCTGCCGCATACCGCCGGTTTCAACGCTGCGGCTGTGCCGGAGCTGATGGCGCCGGTGGCCGCGATATTCGGCGGCGCGGTGGGCGGCGGCCTGCATGACTTTGCCGCGCGCTGTGGCGCGCCGCTGCGGCTGGCCGACCTCGGGCTGCGCGGGGCCGACCTCGACCGCGCCGCCGCCATCGCGGTGCAAAGCCCCTATGCCAACCCGCGCCCGTTTGGCGAGGGGGATATCCGCGCGCTGCTGCAAGCGGCGTGGGAGGGCACGCGCCCGCAAGACTGACGTGACTGCACCAGGGCCATGGGGAGTGGCCGGACCATCAAGGGGAGGAGACCCGACATGCTGACAAGACGCAGACTTCTCAAGACCGCCGGCAGCACTGGCCTGCTGCTGGGCGCCTCGCATCTGGCCGCGCCCGCCATCGCGCAGGGCAGCACCATCCGCATCGGCTATGTCAGCCCGCAGACAGGCCCGCTCGCGGGCTTTGCCGAGGCCGACGCCTTTACCATCGCCATGTTCAACAGGGTGATGGCCGAACAGGGCATGGATGTGCAGGTGATCGTCAAGGACAGCCAGTCCAACCCCAACCGTGCCGCGACCGTGGCGCAAGAGCTCATCATCCAGGACGAGATCCACCTGATGCTGGTGGCCTCCACGCCCGAGACGACAAACCCGGTGGCGACCGTCTGCGAAGGCGAGGGGATCCCCGTCATCTCGACCAAGGCGCACTGGCAGCCCTTTTTCATCGGCCAGCAGGGCAACCCAGGCGACCCGGCAAGCTGGCAGCCCTTCAACTATGCCTTCCATTATTTCTGGGGGCTCGAGGATGTCATCGCGGTATTCACCAACATGTGGAACCAGCTCGACACCAACAAGCAGATCGGCGGGCTGTTTCCCAATGATGCCGATGGCAATGCCTGGGGCGACCCGGCGGTGGGTGTGGCGCCGGGCTTTGCCGCCGCGGGCTATACCACCGTCGATCCGGGCCGCTACCAGAACCTCACTGATGATTTCTCGGCGCAGATCAACGCCTTCAAGGCCGCGAACGCCGAGATCGTCACCGGCGTGGTGATCCCGCCCGATTTCACCACTTTCCGCAACCAGTCGATCCAGCAGGGTTTCGCGCCCAAGGCGATCACGGTCGCCAAGGCGATCCTGTTCCCGCAATCGGTCGAGACGCTGGGCGAGGCCGGGCATAACCTGTCGTCCGAAGTCTGGTGGTCGCGCAACCACCCCTTCGCCTCGTCGCTCACCGGGGAGAGCTGTGGCGATCTGGCCGATGCCTTTAGCGCCGCGACCGGGCGGCCCTGGACGCAGCCGATCGGCTTTGTCCATTCGCTGTTCGAGCTGGCGACCGACGTGATCAAGCGTGCCGCCGACCCGACCGACGCGGACGGCATGGCCGCAACCATCGCCGCGACCGATCTCAATACCATCGTCGGTCGCGTGGCCTGGGACGGCACCGGCGTGCCGCCCTTTGCCGCCGCCAATGTCTGCAAGACGCCACTGGTCGGCGGCCAGTGGCGCCGGCAGGAGGACGGGACGTTCGACCTGGCCGTGGTGGACAACCAGATCGCGCCCGACATCCCGACGCAAGGCGTGATGGAAGCGCTGGGCTGAGCAGGGAACCGGCCCGGCGCCGCGCGCTGCGGGGCCGGGCATCCGGGGGAGGGAGGGACGATGGCCATTCTGGCATTGCAGGATCTGAGCAAGAGCTTTGGCGCGCTCAAGGTCACGGATGGCGTGTCCCTTGACGTGCCGGCGGGGCAGGCGCTGGGCATCATCGGGCCCAATGGGGCCGGCAAATCCACGCTCTTCAACCTCATCACCGGCACGATCACGCCCGATGCGGGGCGGATCATCCTTGACGGGCAGGACGTCACGCGCGCCAGCCCGATGCGGCGCTGCCTGATGGGGGTGGGCCGGTCCTTTCAGATCCCGCAGCCATTCGCAAAGCTCACGGTGTTCGAGAACCTGCTGGTGGCGGCGACGCATGGCACGGCGGCCTCCGAGGCCGAGGTGACGCGGCGCTGCGCGGAGATCCTCGCGCGCACCGACCTCATCGCGCGGGCCAATGACCCGGCAGGGAGCCTGAGCCTGCTGGGCCGCAAGCGGCTGGAACTGGCGCGCGCGATGGCGACGGGGCCAAAGCTGCTGCTGCTCGACGAGATCGCGGGCGGGCTGACCGAGGGCGAATGCCGCGCGCTGATCGACACGATCCGCGCGATCCATGCGCAGGGCGTGACGATCATCTGGATCGAGCATGTGCTGCATGCCCTGACCGCGGTGGTGGAGCGGCTGGTGGTGCTCGATTTCGGCCGGGTGATCGGGATGGGCGATCCGGCCACGGTCATGGCCTCGCGCGAGGTGCGCGAGATCTATCTGGGGATCGAGGTATGAGCGGACTTCTGGAAACGCGCGGGCTGACGGCGCGCTATGGCGATTTCCAGGCGCTGTTCGGCGTCGATATCGCGCTTGCGGCGGGCGAGACGGTGGCGATCATCGGGGCGAACGGTGCGGGGAAATCGACGCTCCTGCGCTCCATCGCCGGGGTGATGCGCAACGCGCCCGGGATGGTGCTGCTGGACGGCGCAGAGATCGGCGCGCGGCCGTCGGACGAGGTGATGGCGCTGGGCATCGCACTTGTGCCCGAGGGGCGGCGGCTGTTTGCGTCGCTCTCGGTCGAGGAAAACCTGCTGATCGGCGCGCAGGGGCGCAAGGGAACGGGGCCCTGGCGGCTTCAGAGCATCTACGACCTGTTCCCGATCCTGCGCGAAAAGCGGGGCGCGCCCGCGACCTCGCTGTCGGGCGGGCAGCAGCAGATGGTGGCGATCGGGCGGGCGCTGATGAGCAACCCGCGGGTGCTGTTGTGCGATGAGCTGTCGCTCGGTCTCGCGCCTGTCGTGATCCGCGACATCTATGCGGCGCTGCCGCGGATCAAGGCGGAGGGGGCGAGCGTCATCGTGGTCGAGCAGGATATCGGGCAGGCGATGGCGGTGGCGGACCGGGTCTATTGCATGATGGAGGGGCGGGTCACGCTGGAGGGGACGCCGTCCGCGCTGTCGCGCGCGGCGATCCATGACGCCTATTTCGGGGCGGCGGCATGAGCCGGGGCGAGGGAGTGCGCCGCGCGGCGCGCGGCAAGTGCCAGGTTTTGCGCCGCGCGGTGCGCGGCAAATGTGAGGTTTTGCGCCGCGCGGCGCGCGGCGCGGGGCAGGGGGGCGCTGCCCCCCTCGGCGCTGCGCGCCTCACCCCCCGGGATATTTGGGGCCAAAAGATGGGGGCAGGGGCGTGAACTGGGTCGATACCATCGCGCAGGGCGTGCTGCTGGGGGGGCTTTATGCGCTGTTCGCGGCGGGGCTGAGCCTGGTCTTCGGGATCATGCGGCTGGTCAATCTGGCGCATGGGGATCTGATCATCCTGGCCGCCTATCTGGTGCTCTTGATCATGTCGGCGCTGGGGCTCGGTCCGTTTGTGGCGGCGGCGGTGGCGGCGCCGGTGATGTTCGGCTTTGGCTGGCTATTGCAGCGGGTGGTGCTGAACCGGGTGCTGGGCGAGGACATATTGCCGCCGCTGCTGGTGACGTTCGGCCTGTCGGTGGTGATCCAGAACGCGCTTCTGGAGGGGTTTTCGGCCGATAGCCGGCGGCTGGGGGCGGGGGCGCTCGAGACCGCTTCGATCGATCTGGGGGTGGTGACGCTTGGGGTGATGCCGCTGCTCACCTTCGGGTCGGCCATCGTGGTGATTGTCGCGCTCAATTGGCTGTTCTACCGCACCGCGACGGGCCGCGCGTTCCGGGCGACGAGCGATGATCCCGTGACGGCGCGGATGATGGGGATCAGGCCGCAGGCGGTGTTCGCGCAGGCCACCGGGATTGCCATGGTGGTGGTGACGATTGCCGCGCTCTACCTCGGAATGCGGGCGAACTTTGACCCGACAATCGGGCCGGCGCGGCTGATCTATGCCTTTGAGGCGGTGATCATAGGCGGGCTGGGGAGCCTGTGGGGCACGCTCGCCGGGGGCGTCATCATCGGCGTGGCGCAGACGGTTGGCGCGGCGGTGAACCCGGAGTGGCAGATCCTGGCCGGGCATGTGGCGTTCCTGCTGGTGCTGCTGGTGCGGCCGCGGGGCCTCTTTCCACGGGCCTATGACTGATGGCGCAGGCGGGGACATATCGCGCTGTGACGCGCACGCGGACGGCCACGGTGGCGGCGGGGGTCGCGCTGGTGCTGGTGACGGTGGCCATTGTGCTGCCGGCCTTTGCCAGCCGCAGCCTGATCCAGGACCTGTTCTTCATCCTGACCATGCTGGTGCTCGCGCAGTTCTGGAACCTGTTGGCGGGCTATGGCGGGCTGGTGAGCGTGGGGCAGCAGGCCTTTGTCGGGATTGGCGCCTATGCGATGTTCGGCGCGGTGATCCTGGCGGGCTGGGACCCGGTGGCGGCGCTGGTGCTGTCGGGGATCGCGGCGCTGGTCCTGGCGGTGCCGACGGCGTTTTTCGCCTTTCGCCTGGCTGGCGCCTATTTCGCCATCGGCACCTGGGTGGTGGCCGAGGTGGTGCGCCTGTCGGTCGCGCAATGGAAGGCGGTGGGTGGCGGCACCGGCACCAGTCTGCCGCGCGCGGCCGCCGATGGGATGTGGGGGCTTGGATGGATCGAGGCGACCTTTGAGGTGCGCACCGCCGCCGCGCGCGACATCCTCGCCTATTGGCTGGCGCTGGCGCTCTGCGTTGCCACCATTGCGGGGATCTACGTGCTCTTGCGGTCGAAACGGGGCCTCGCGCTGGCCGCGGTGCGCGACAATGCCGAAGCGGCGCGCGCGGTGGGCGTGGATGCGGGGCGGATGAAATGGCTGGTCTATCTCGTCTCGGCCTTTGGCACCGGGATCGCGGGCGGGCTGATCTATCTGCAAAAGGGGCGTGTGAGCCCGGATGCGGCCTTTGCCGTGACCGACTGGACGGCCTACGTCATCTTTATCGTGGTGATCGGCGGGATCGGGACGATCGAAGGGCCGATCATCGGCGTGCTGGTGTTCTTTGTGCTCCAGTCGGTCTTTGCCGATTACGGGTCATGGTACCTGATGGCGCTGGGCCTGATCGGCATCGTCATCATGCTCTTTGCGCCGCGCGGCCTGTGGGGCTTGTTCAGCGACCGGACCGGCGTGCAGCTTTTCCCGATCCGGCGGCGGCTGGTGGGCGGTATTTTCGAGGAGGAGAAGAAAGACAACGGCTGATATCAGCACCGACGTCCTGATCGTGGGCACCGGGCCGGCGGGGTCGGCCACGGCCGCACTCCTGTCGTCCTATGGTGTCGAAAACATGGCGATCAACCGCTACCGCTGGCTTGCCAATACGCCGCGCGCGCATATCACCAACCAGCGCACGATGGAGGTGCTGCGCGACCTTGGCCGCGAGGTCGAGAACGAGGCCTACATGTTTGCCACCGAACAGGCGCTGATGGGCGAGAACATCTTTTGCGCCAGCATCGCGGGCGAAGAGATCGGCCGGTTGCGGACCTGGGGCACGCATCCCGACAGTGCGGCCGCGCATGCGCTCGCCTCGCCCACGCATATGAACGACCTGCCGCAGACCATGATGGAGCCGCTTCTCTTCAAGACGGCCTGTGCGCGCGGCACGCAGGCGCGGATGTCCTGCGAGTATCTGCATCACCTGCAGGATGACGACGGGGTCACCACCACTGTGCGCGACCGGCTCACGGGGGGCGAGTTCACCGTGCGCTCGCGCTATCTGGTGGGGGCGGATGGCGGCAATTCGCTGGTGGCGGAACATGCGGGCATCCCGCTCGAGGGGCAGATGGGGGTCGCGGGGTCGATCAACCTGCTCTGCAAGATGGACCTGAGCCGCCATGTCGCGCACCGGCCGAGCGTTCTTTACTGGGTGTTGCAGCCCGGCTCGAATGTGGGCGGCATCGGCATGGGGCTGGTGCGCATGGTGCGGCCGTGGAACGAATGGCTGATCGTCTGGGGCTATGACATCGCCCAGCCGCGCCCGGAGCTGACCGATGCGCAGGCCAAGGAGATCATCCGCGCGCTGGTGGGCGACCCCGATATCGCGATCGAGATGACGGGCATCAGCTATTGGACGGTGAACAACGTCTATGCCACCCACATGCAGAACGGCCGCGTGTTCGTGATGGGCGACGCGGCGCACCGGCATCCGCCGTCCAACGGTCTGGGTTCGAATACGTCAATCCAGGATGCCTTCAACCTCGCGTGGAAGCTCGCCCATGTCGTCAAAGGACAAGCGGGCGAGGGGCTTCTGGACAGCTACAGCGCCGAGCGCGCGCCGGTGGCCAGACAGATCGTCACCCGCGCCAACCAGTCGATCGGCGAATTCGGCCCGATCTTTGACGCGCTGGGGCTGACCGGGTCGGTCGATCCGGTCAAGATGCAGGAGAACATGGACAAGCGCTGCGACACCGGCCCCGCCGCCGAAGCGCAGCGCGAGGCGCTGCGGCAGGCCATCGCCTTCAAGAAATACGAGTTCGACGCGCATGGGGTCGAGATGAACCAGCGCTATGCCTCGGGCGCGGTCATGACCGATGGCGCGGTCGACCCCGGCTTTGCCCGCGATGCGGAACTGCACTACCAGCCGACGACCTTTCCCGGCGCGCGGTTGCCGCATGTCTGGCTCTTCGACGCGCAGGGGGCGCGGCACTCGACACTCGACCTCACCGGCAAGGGGGCGTTCACGCTGCTGACCGGGATCGGGGGCGAGGGCTGGGCGCAGGCGGCCGAGGCCGTCGGCGCGGCGCTGGGGGTGCCTGTCCGCGTGCAGGTGATCGGCCCGCGCAAGCCGTTTCTCGACCATACCGGCGACTGGGCCCGCGCGCGCGAGGTGCGCGACAGCGGCGCGGTGCTGGTGCGCCCCGACCACCATGTCGCCTGGCGGTGCGACACCATCCCCGCCGACCCCGCCGCCGACCTGCGCCGCGTGCTGACCGCCATTCTGGCGCTGTGAGAGGAGACGACCATGACCGTCGAACAGGGCTATTTCACCGAAGAGACCAGCGCCGATGTCGTCATCAGCCGCAATGCGCGGGCCACCGACGCGCGGCTGGCCGAGGTGATGTCGGTCATCACCCGGCATCTGCATGCGGCGGTGAAAGAGATCGAGCCGACCGAGGAGGAGTGGTTCAAGGCGATCATGTTCCTCACCCGCACCGGGCAGATGTGCAACGACTGGCGGCAGGAATACATCCTGCTGTCCGATACGCTGGGCGTGTCGATGCTGGTCGATGCGATCAACAACCGCAAACCCTCGGGCGCGTCGGAAAGCACGGTTCTCGGCCCGTTCCACGTGGCGGGTGCGCCCGAGATGGCGCTCGGCGCGGATATCTGTCGCGACCACAAGGGCGTGCCGATGGTCGTGCGCGGGCGTATCCTGTCAACCGATGGGCTGCCGCTCGCTGGGGCCAGGGTGGATGTCTGGCAGGCCAATGACGAAGGGTTCTATGACGTCCAGCAAAAGGGCATCCAGCCCGACTTCAACCTGCGTGGCGTGTTCCGCACCAATGCGGCGGGTGAATACTGGTTCAAAGGGGTCAAGCCGAAATACTACCCCATCCCCGATGACGGACCGGTGGGGCAGTTGCTGGTGGCGCTGGGGCGCCACCCCTACCGGCCCGCGCATCTGCATTACATCATCGAGGCGGCCGGGCATGAGCGGCTCACCACGCATATTTTCGACCCCGACGACCCCTATATCCATTCGGATGCCGTCTTTGGCGTCAAACAGAGCCTGATGGCCCGGTTCGACCTCGTCGATGACCCCGCGCGCATCGCGGCCGAGGGGTTCACCCAGCCGTTCTATGCCGTCACCCATGATTTCGTCCTGGCCCCCGCGACATGACCACCCCCTGCATCATCTGCGTGGCCATCACCGGCTCGCTGCCGCGCAAGGCCGACAATCCGGCGGTGCCGGTCACGGTGAGCGAACAGGTGGAGAGCACCCATGCGGCCTATGAGGCCGGTGCCGCGATCGTGCATGCCCATGTGCGCAACGAGGACGAGACGCCTTCGGCGGACCCCGAGAAATTCGCGCGGCTGAAAGAGGGGATCGAGACACATTGCCCCGGCATGATCATCCAGTTCTCGACCGGGGGGCGGTCGGGCGCGGGGCGGGCGCGCGGCGCGATGCTCGGCCTGCGGCCCCACATGGCCTCGCTCTCGGTCGGGTCGAACAACTTTCCCACCCGCGTCTATGAGAACCCGCCCGATCTGGTCGATTGGCTGGCGGCGCGGATGCTGGAGCATGGGGTGAAGCCCGAGATCGAGGCGTTCGACCTGTCCCACATCTTCAAGGCCGCCGAGATGGCGGCGCGCGGCCAGCTTGCGGGCCGGCCCTATGTGCAATTCGTCATGGGGGTCAGGAACGCGATGCCCGCAGACCGCGACGTGTTCGACTTCTATGTGCGGACGGTCAACCGCTTCTGGCCCGGCGCGCCCTGGTGTGCGGCGGGGATCGGGGCGGCGCAGATCACGCTCAACGAATGGGCGGTGGCGGCGGGCGGCCATGCGCGCACCGGGCTCGAGGACAACGTGCGGCTCGACCGCGCGACGCTCGCGCCGTCGAACGCGGCGCTGGTGCGGCGGGTCGTCGATCTCTGCGCCCGCCATGACCGGCCGGTGGCGACCCCCGCGCAGGCGCGTTCGATCCTTGGGCTTGCCTGATTCGCCGGGCCATCACCCGTCGCTGGCCCGGCGTCCTGGGCGCGGGCGGACAAGAATCATGCGCTTTCTTGCGCAAACCCGCGCGCAAACCGAAACGGCCGATCTACCGTAGGGTCAATCTGCAATCCCCCTTGCACTTTCCGTTGATCCCTCAAAGGATCACGTCATGCCCGTGTCATACGGGACGACGTTCATGACTGCGGGACGGGGCCGAAACACCGTTCCGCCACAAATCAAAAGGGAGAGACGCATGTCCATCAAGGCAACACTTCTGGCCTCTGGCGCGGCCGTATTCATCGCGATGTCGGGCGCGGCCCTTGCCGCCACCCATCCGGTGACTGGCGAGACGCTGGCCGAGGACCAGACCTTTACCTACCGCATTCTCGACGAATTCCCCTCCTACGACCCGCAACTGGCCGAGGACGTGTCGGGCGGCGAGCTCATCCGCGACCTGTTCGAAGGTCTGATGAACCAGGATGCCGAGGGCAACCTCGTGCCCGGTGTCGCCACCGGCTATACCGTGTCGGATGACAAGCTGACCTATACCTTCACCCTGCGCGACAATGCCAAATGGTCGAACGGCGACCCGGTCGTGGCCGGCGATTTCGTCTATGCCTGGCGCCGCGCCGCCGATCCGGCGACCGCGTCGGAATACGCCTGGTTCATCGAACTGATGGCGCTGGAAAACGCCTCTGCCGTCGTCGCGGGCGAGATGCCGACCGATGCGCTGGGCGTGCGGGCCGAGGATGACCATACGCTGGTCGTCACCCTGTCCGAACCGCTGCCCTACTTCGCGCAGATGACCACGCATTTCACCACCTTCCCGACCCATCAGGCCACCGTCGAGGCCTTTGGCGACCAGTGGACCCGGCCGGAAAACATCGTGTCGAACGGCGCCTATGTGCTGACCGAACACATCCCCGCCGAACGCTCTGTGCGGGAACGCAACCCGATGTATTGGGACAACGAGAACACGATCATCGAAAAGGTCGTGGCGCTGGTCATCAACGACGAGAACCAGGCGCTGACCCGCTACCTCGCGGGCGAGCTTGACCGCACCGAAGTGCCCGCCGGCCAGTATCCGCGCCTGCACGAGGAATACCCGACCGAAGCGCTGAGCTTTCCGCTGCTGTGCTCCTACTACTTCAACGTCAACCTGACCGACAGCGGCCCCGAGGCGCTGCGTGACGTGCGCGTGCGGCAGGCGCTCAGCCTTGCCATCGACCGTGACGTGATCGTCGAAAACGTGCTCGCCGGGGGCCAGGTGCCCGCCTATACGCTGACCCATTGGGCGACGGCCGGGTTCGAAGTGCCCCAAGTGGCCGCCGCGACGATGACCCAGGAAGAGCGTAACGCCGCCGCCCAGGCCCTGCTGGCCGAGGCTGGCTTCGGCACCGGCGGCGCGCCGCTGTCGCTCGAGATCCTCTACAACACCTCCGAAGCGCACCAGAAGATCGCGGTCGCCATCGGCCAGATGTGGAAGACGACGCTGGGCGTGGAGACGACGCTGGCCAATCAGGAATGGCAGACCTTCCTCGATGCGCGCGGCAACCAGAACTACGAACTGGCCCGCGCCGGCTGGTGCGGCGACTATAACGAAGCCTCGACCTTCCTCGATATCGTGAGCACCAACTCGGGCTACAACGACAGCAAGTTCTCGAACGCCGACTTCGATGCGCTGATGGCGCAGGCCAAGACCTCGGACGACCCGCTGCCGCTCTATACCCAGGCCGAGCAGATCATCGCCACCGAACTGCCGGTGCTGCCGATCTACCACTACGCCTCGGTCTATATGCTCAACGACGCGATCAAGAACTGGCCCGTGAACAACGTGCAGCAGAACTGGTACGCGCGCGACCTCTACAAGGTCGCTGAATAAACCCTGACGCCGCAAAACCGGCCGCGCCCCCTGTCACCGGGGGCGCGGTCTGACTGCTTTGCAACAGGTGGGGGCCCATTCCATGTTCAGCTACATCATCCGCCGCCTTGCCGTGGCTGTGCCCACGATCCTGATCCTGATCGTGATGTCCTTCATGCTGATGTTCGCCGCGCCTGGCGGGCCGTTCAACTCCGAGCGTCCGCTCTCGCCGACGGTCATGGCGAATATCGAGGCGCGCTATGGCCTCGATCAGCCCTATTGGAAGCAGATGTTCGACTACACGGTCAATGTCGTCACCCGCTTCGACTTTGGCCCCTCGTTCCAGTATCGCGACCGGACGGTGAATGACGTGATCGCCCAGGGCTTTCCGGTGACGCTGAAATACGGGTTCTGGTCCTTTGTGGTGGCGGTGGTCTTTGGCCTCGGGCTGGGCGTGGTGGCGGCCATCAGGCACAACACCTGGCTCGATTACCTCGCTGTCGGCATCTCGATCGGCGCGCAGGTGCTGCCGAACTTTGTGATGGCGCCGATCCTCGTGCTGGTGTTCACGCTCTGGCTGGGCTGGCTGCCCGGTGGCGGCTGGAACGGCGGGCAATGGCAATATGTGATCCTGCCGGTAATCGCGCTGTCCACCTCCTATATGGCCTCGATCGCGCGGATCATGCGGTCCTCGATGCTCGAGGTCATGAACGCCGGTTTCATCCGCACCGCGCGGGCCAAGGGGCTTCCGATGCACCGCGTCATCTGGAAACACGCGATGAAGCCGGCGCTCTTGCCGGTGCTGTCCTACCTCGGGCCGGCCTTTGTGTCGATGGTGACGGGGTCGGTCGTGATCGACGTCTATTTCTCGACCGGCGGCATCGGGCAGTTCTTTGTCAACTCGGCCTTCAGCCGGGACTATTCGGTCATCATGGGCATCACCATCCTCGTGGGGGTGCTGACCATCCTGTTCAACCTTGTGGTGGACCTGCTTTACGCATGGATCGACCCCAAGATCCGCTACTGAGAGGGGCGCCGATGTTTCCCGACAAAGCTGTCGCCGAAGGGCTGGGCCAGGCCGCGCAACTCGCCGAAGTGCAGGGCCGGTCGCTGTGGAAGGATGCGCGCATCCGGTTTTTCCGCAACAAGGCCGCGGTGGTCGCGCTCTACATGCTGGTGGCGATCTGCATTTTTGCCTTTTTCGGCGGCTGGGCGGCGCAGCATGAACGCGACGCCATCGACTTTGCGCTGAGCGGGCCGAACGCCTACAAGGGCGTGCCGTCCTTTGCCACCGGGCATTACTTCGGCACCGACGCCGACGGGCGCGACCTCTTTGCGCGCACGGTGCAGGGCACGCGCATCTCGCTGCTGGTGGGCATCGTCGGCGCGTTGATCGCGGTGATCGTCGGCACGCTCTATGGCGCGATCTCGGGCTATTTCGGCGGCCGCACCGACGGCGCGATGATGCGCACCGTCGATATCCTGATGTCGGTGCCCTACATGTTCGTGCTGATCCTGCTGCTGGTGATCTTTGGCAAATCCATCCTGATGCTGTTTGTCGGCATCGGCCTGATCTCCTGGCTCGACATGGCGCGGATCGCGCGCGGCCAGACCCTGACCATCAAGAACAAGGAGTTCGTGGAGGCCGCCGTCGCCATCGGCGTGCGCCCGATGACGATCATCCTGCGCCATATCGTGCCCAACCTCGCGGGCATCGTGGTGGTCTATTCCACCCTGCTGATCCCCGGCATGATCATCACCGAAAGCTTCATCAGCTTTCTGGGGCTGGGCGTGCAGGAGCCCAACACATCGCTCGGCGCGCTGATTTCGCGCGGGGCGAGCCAGATGCAATACGGCGTGATCTGGCAATTGGCCTTTCCGCTGTTCTTCTTCATCGTCACGCTCTTCGCCTTCTTCTTTGTCGGCGACGGCCTGCGTGACGCGCTTGACCCCAAGGACCGCTGACATGCGCCTGCTGGAAATCAACGACCTAACCGTCACCTTCCAGACCGGCGACGGCGAGGTGAACGCGGTCAACGGCGTGTCGCTCGGCATCGACGCGGGCGAGACGCTGGCCATCGTGGGCGAAAGCGGATCGGGCAAGTCGCAGACCGCCTTTGCCGCGATGGGCCTTCTGGCGCGCAACGGCGCGGCGCGGGGCGAGGTGCTGTTCGACGGGCAGAACCTGCTGACGCTGCCGCAAAAGGCGCTCAACAAGGTGCGCTCGACCCAGATCTCGATGATCTTCCAGGACCCGATGACCTCGCTCAACCCCTATATGCGGATCAGCGACCAGATGGCCGAGGTGCTGATGCTGCACAAGGGCATGAGCAAGCGGCAGGCGGTCACAGAGGCGGCGCAGATGCTCGACGCCGTGCGCATCCCCGACGCGCGGGCGCGCATCACCATGTATCCGCACGAGTTTTCCGGCGGGATGCGGCAGCGCATCATGATCGCGATGGCGCTCTTGTGCAAACCGCGCCTGCTGATCGCGGATGAACCCACGACCGCGCTCGACGTGACCGTGCAGGCACAGATCATGCAGCTTCTGGGCGAAATCCGGCGTGATTTCGGCACCGCCGTGATCCTCATCACGCATGACCTCGGTGTCGTGGCGGGCTTCTGCGACCGCACGCTGGTGATGTATGGCGGGCAGGTGATGGAGGAGGGCACGACCGAGCAGGTCTTTGCCGCGCCCTCCCATCCCTATACGCAGGGTCTGTTGTCCGCCGTGCCGCGTATCGACCGCGACGATGACGAACTGGCCACCATCGCCGGAGAGCCGCCCGACATGTCGCACCTGCCGGCCGGTTGCCCGTTTTCGCCGCGCTGCGACGTGGTGCGCCCCGAATGCCCGGGCCAGCGCCCGCCGCTTCTGGCCTTTGGTGCCGGCCGCCGCCGCGCCTGTCACCAACCCTGGACGGAGGAGGCCTGATGTCCACGATCCTGTCGGTGCAAGACCTCGCCGTGACCTTCGATGTGCGCCCGCGCGGCGCCTGGCCCTGGTCCTCCCCGCTCAAGCTGCATGCGGTGGGCGATGTGTCCTTTGACCTCGCCGCCGGGGAATGCCTTGGCGTTGTCGGCGAAAGCGGCTCTGGCAAATCGACGCTGGCGCGCGCGATCGTGGGCACGGTGCCCTCGTCGCACGGCAAGATCCTGTTCGAGGGGCACGACCTCGCCGCGATGAACGTGTCGCAGCGCCGGGTGCACCGCAAGGATGTGCAGATGATCTTCCAGGACCCGCTCGCCGCGCTGAACCCGCGGATGCCGGTGGGCGACATCATCGCAGAGCCGCTCATCACCCATGCGCCGCAAACCCCGCGCGCCGAGGTCAAGCGGCGCGTGGCCGAGCTGATGGAGCGCGTGGGCCTGCTGCCCAACCTCATCAACCGCTATCCGCACGAGTTTTCCGGTGGCCAGTGCCAGCGCATCGGCATCGCCCGCGCACTGATCCTGCAGCCCAAGCTGGTGATCTGCGACGAACCGGTGAGCGCGCTGGACGTGTCTGTGCAGGCGCAGGTGGTCAACCTGCTGCGCGAATTGCAGCGCGACATGGGCCTGTCGATGATCTTCATCGCCCATGACCTGAGCGTGGTCAAACATGTCTCGGACCGGATCGTGGTGATGTATCTGGGCCGCCTGATGGAGCAGGCCACCGCGCGCCGCCTCACCACCGACCCGCGCCACCCCTATACGCAGGCGCTGATCTCCTCTGTGCCGATCCCCGACCCGGTGCTCGAGAAAACGCGCCGCCGCCCGGTGCTCGAGGGTGAACTGCCCTCGCCGCTGGCCCCGCCCTCGGGCTGCGTGTTCCGCACCCGCTGCCCGCGGGTCCAGCCCGATTGCGCCGGTGCCCGGCCCGCGATGGTGGATCTGGGCGATGGCCACGGCGTCGCCTGCCCGCACCAGGTCCCGATGGAGGCGATCGCACCGGCCTGAAAAATCGGCTTCTTTGTGCCCCAAATACTCATCTTCCTGCGCATCGGCGCAGTCGGAGCCTCCGGCGGGGATACTTATGGCAAGATGAAGCCGGATCCGCGCCCGGGCCCTGCGGAGGCTGGGCCCTGCGGAGGCCCGTCAGTAATCGCGCTCGAAAAAGATCCCCAGGCTCGTGTCGCCGGTCGTATCGACGCTGCCGCGCACGGTCAGGCTGTCGGTCAGATCGAGGTTGAGGTTGATCTCGGTCGAGGCGCTGCCGATGGTCACGTCGGTATAGACATTCTCGCTCAGATACTTACCGGCCCGCACGGCGGCGTTGCCCTCGGCATCGGCGGCGAAATCGAGGTCATCAAGCCCGATCCCCTGCCGCAGCCCGTCGATCAGCCCGCCACCGCCGCGCCCCGCCAGCGTGCCGATCGCTGCGGCAAGCTGCACCGCCTGAAGCGGTGAGATGGAGGAGATGTCGCGTCCGAATATGAGCTGCGCCAGCACCTCGTCCTGCGGCAGTTCGGGCGACGAGACAAAGCGGACTTCGGGTTCGGTCGCCACCCCCTCGACGATGATGCTCACCAAGGTGCCGGTGCGCGCTGTGGTGGTCGCGACCAGCCGCAGGAAGGGCGCGAAATCGCCTTGCACCGAGGCATAGCCTTCGGTCAGGTCGAACCGTTGCTGCAGGATCGACAGCCGCCCGCGCAAGAGCTCGAACCGCCCCACCGGGATCACCTGCCGGGTGGTGCCGGTCAGCCGCAGCTCTCCGCCCAGTTCGGCATCGAGCCCGCGGCCCCGGATGAAGACGCGCGCCGGTGCGCGGATCGTGATGTCGAGCGCGATGCCCGGTCCGCCCGCGCCGCTGCCATCGGCCCCGGCCGCCCGCCCGTTCAGGCCAAGCCCGGCCCGCTCAAGCGTGCGGCGCACGTCGGTGGGGGCGTCCAGATGCACCACATCGGGCAGGTTGCCCAGCGCGCTAACGCCGGACGACGGCACCTGCACCTCGGTCGGGCCGAGGTCGATCACCCCGGCGATCCGCGCGCCGCCCGTGATCGGCCCGGTGACGGAGATGGTGCCGGTCGCTGTGGTGGCGTAAAGCTGTGGGTCGCGCAGGCCCAGACGGTCGAGCCTCACGCGCAGGTCGGCGGCAAAGGGCGCGTCGAGCCCCACACTGCCGTCGATGGCGACCCGCCCGCCCGCCTCGGCCGCCGCCGCGAGCGCCAGCGTGGCGCGGCTGCCACCCAGCGTGATCGTCCCGCCGAGATCCGTGAGCGCCTGCCCCAGCACCGGCGCCGACAGACGCGCGCCGGCGATCCGCACCGTGCCGCCCAGCGAGGACAGCGCGGCGGGGCCATTCACCGTGAGATCGAAACTGGCCAGCCCGTCGAGCCTGCGCGGCTCGATGCTGCCATTGACCAGCCCGAGCGGCGCCGTCCCGGTGATGGAGAGCGCGAGCCGCCCGTCTGCGCCGATCTGCCCGCCGATGGTGGCGCCGGTGCCGCCTGGCCCGGTGGCCTCGGTCTGCACCCGCCAGTTCGATGCGGCATCCAGCGCAGCGGTGCCCACCGCCGTCACCGGCCCGCTGAAATCGGGGGTAAAGAGGCCGATGTCGGCCAGCCGCGCGTCGAACCGGGCCTGCCCGGTGCTGCCTGCGCCGTCCAGGCTGCCGGTCACGGTGAGGTTGGGAAAGCGCGCGGCGAAATCCTCGACCCGCAGGCCTCCGCCAGGGCCGCGCGCCACCCGGGCGCCCAGCGTGCCGGTGCCGCGCAGCACCGTGGCCACCGCCGCAATGCCCGGGTCGAGGTTCGTCAGCGTGCTGTCCAGCCGCAGGTCAAGGCGGCTCGCGTCCGGCAGGAACTGCCCCGCCACCCGCCCCTGCACCGCGCCCGAAAGCCTGCGCCCCGCGAGGGCGGAAAAGGGCGCGAGGTTGCGCACTTCGGCCGTGATGACGGTATTGACCAGCATCCCGTCGGCGGGTGCGGCGATGGTGGCATCCACCTGCGCCGATGTGCCGGGCCCGGTCGCCTCTGCCGCGAGCGTGATCACACCCGTGTCGTCGCGCCGCGCCGTGCCGGCCAGGGCCGCGGGCCCTGACAGGCCGGGCAGCAGGACCCCCGCCTGTGGCAATTCCACATGGATCCGCGCGTCGCCCGCGGCGCCGGTCAGCCGCGCGTCGCCGTTGGCCAGCAGGGCAGGGGTGGCGACCTCCAGATCGTCGATCTGCAGGTTCTGCGCCCCCGTGCGCTGCATCCGCAGGCCAAAGCGGCCCGCGCCGCGCAGGAGCGGGTCCAGTTGCGCGATGCCGGTGCCAAGATCGCGGCTCTGCCCGTCAAGACGCAGGTCGAACAGGGCCAGGTCGGCGCGGGTCTTGCCGGTGAGGGTGGCACTGAGGGCACCGCGCAGCGCCCGGCCGGCGAGCGGCGAAAACGGCGCGAGGTCGGCGATGGCGGCCTCGACCTGCCCCTCGGCCACAGGCCCGTCACCCGCATCCGTCACCACCGCCTGCAATTGCGCCTGTCCGCCCGGCGCCTGCGCCGCAACATCCAGCGTCACCGCCCCGACCGCGTCGCGCGTGGCGGTGCCGGTGAGGGTCGCAGGCCCCGCGAGGTCGGGCAGCAGCAGCGCCATATCGGCGAGCCGCAGATCGAACGCCGCCTCTGCGCCGACCCCGTCCACCGACCCGCGCCCGCTGCCTGTCAGGGCCGGGGTGGTGACGGTGACATCCTCGAGGCGCAGGCTGACCGCGCCACTGCGGATCAGCCGCGCGGCGATGCGGCCTTCGCCCGCGAGCAGCGCATCGGCCTGCGGCTGGTCGATGGTCAGATCGCGGCTCTGCCCGATCACGGTGATGTCCAGGGTGGTGCCGTCGCGCTGTGCCGTGCCGGTGACGATCGCCTCGAGGCTGCCCGCAATGTCGCGCCCGGCGAGGGCGGAAAACGGTTCCAGGCTGTCCACGCTGGCGAGCGCCTGCGTGCTGATCACGCCGGCGGCGTCCATCTGCGCCGTGATCTCGGCCAGCGCATTGCCCAGTGCCGCACGGACATCGGCCACCACCAGCCCCGCCGCATCGCGGGTGGCGGTGCCGCTGAGCGTGGCCGGCCCGGCCAGGTCGGGCAGCACCAGCGCCGCATCGGTGATCGTCAGGTCAAAGCGCGCCTCGCTTTGACCGCTCGTGATATCGGCCGCGCCCGTCGCGCGCAGCGCCGGGGTCGTGACGTCAAGCTGTTCGACCCGGGTGCCGGCGGTGTCGCGCACGGCGGCCACGCTCAGCACGCCCTCGCCCGCCAGAAGCCTGTCTGCCGCGTCGATCCCGAGGGCCAGATCGCGGGTCTGGCCGGACAGGATCAGGTCGTAGAGCCCGTCAAGCGGACGGATGTCCGACAGGATGGTGAGCGCCGCCGCCCCGCCAAGGTCGAGCCCGGTGAGACGCGCGAAACGGTCCAGCCTGTCAGCGGTCAGCGCGACCGAAGTGCGCGTGCGAAATCCTTCGCCGGGCCCGGCGATGGTGCCTTCGGCCGACATCGCGACACCCGGCCCGTCGAGCGTCAGTTGCGCGATCTCGAACGGGCCGTCGTCGCGCCGGGCGAGGCGGATCACGCCGGCGATCGACGGCCCGATCGCCTCCGCCAGCGCCGGATCCTCGAGCCGCAGGCCGCGTGCGCCATAGGCGAGGTCGGCGGAAAACAGGCCCGCAACCTCTGGCCGCGCAGGCTGGATCACGCCGTCGCCCGCCAGCGTGAGCGCGGGGATGAACATCCCAGGCCGCGCGAAACCGGTCAGATCGAACGCGCCTTCCCACCGGTCGCCATCCGCAAGGTCATAGGTCACATCCAGCGTCATCGCCTCGACATAGGTGGCGGCGCCCGCGACCGGCAGCAGCACCGGGCTGCCGTCATCGGCACTGATCTCGCCCGCAAGGTCGAGCCGCAGCGGCCAGCCGTCTGGCGTCAGCTCGAGGCTGCCCGACAGGCGCAGCGCCTGTGACAAGACAAAGAGTTGCGACAGCGACAGCGCCCCGTCGCCCGCCCGCGTTCCGGCCAGCGAGAGCCGCACGTCGGGGCCGAAGAAGTCGCTGTAGGCGGGCGCGATGAGCGGGGTCACGTCGCCCTGCACATTGAGCCGGAAATCGCGTGCGGGCGGCCCGCCATCGGCATCGGGCCGGGTGAGCTGGCCAAAGGTGCCGGTGATCCGGTCCTGCCCGTCGGTGGCGATGGCGAGGTTGGCGGTATAGTCGTCGATCGGCGCCGTCCCGTCGAGCGTGAGGCGCACCGCAGGCTTGCCCGGCAGGTCCAGCAGCCGCGCGATGATGCCCTCGGGCGCCTCGGTCAGATCGGCGGTCAGCGCCAGGATGCGCGTGGTGTTGGAATAGGCGCCGGACAGCTCGAAATGCCCCTCGGCCCCGTCCAGACGGTCAGCCGTCACCACCGCCGTGCCTTCGCCCCCCGACAGCGCCGCGCGCCCGTCCAGCGACAGCGTGATTTCTTCACCCAGCAGCGGCGCGCCCAGCGTGATGCGGTCCACCCGCAGCGCCCCGATCTCGACCGAAATGGGCAGGTTGGGCAGCGCAAAGGGTGACGCCTCGGGCGAGGGGGGCGCGCTGCCCTCGCTCACCGGGGCGCGCAGGAGGGTGATCTGGCGGGCCGACAGTTCATTGACCGACAGCGCGCCCGAAAACAGCGCCGACCGCGTCCAGTCGAGCGTGAGCCCCTCCATCCGCAGCCAGACGCCTTCGGCATCGGCCACGGTCAGCACCCGCACGGTAGAGCGCGAGCTCAGCGCGCCCTCGAAGCCGATGATCCGCACATCGCGGCTCACCCCCGACAGGTTGTCCGAAATGAGCGAGGCGAGAAAGCCCGTGTCGGCCTCTTCCTGCGCGGTCTGCGCGGCGAGCGTGAAGGGCCAGAGCCAAAGAAGGAGGATCGCGAGACGTTTCAAAACGATTGCCCGATGCCGAGGTAGATCTGCAATTCCTGCCCTGCCTTGTCGCCACTCGCCGGCGTGGCAAGGTCGAGCCGCACCGGCCCGATCGGCGTGTCATAGCGCAGCCCGATGCCAGCGCCCGCGTGCCAGTCGCCGCCCTGCAGCGGCACGGCGTCGGCGCTGACATAGCCGTAGTCGTAGAACCCCACCGCCTCGATCCTGTCGGTGATGCCGATGCGCGCCTCGAACTGGCCGCCCGCAAAGGATGCGCCGCCGATCCGCGCGCCCTCGACCGGGCCGGTGCCCAGATCGCGCGCGAGGCTCACGGCGAGCGCGTTGTAGCGCTGCCCGCGCACGGTGCCGCCGCCGCCGGAATAGAACAGGAAATCGGTCGGCGCGTCGAGGTTGCTCGCCCCGATCACCGACCCGACCTGCGCCCGCGCGGCAAAGGTAAATCGGTCGCCCTCGCCAAAGCTGCGATAGGCGCGCGCGTCCGCATAAAGCCGCACGCCGCTGTCGCCACCCTCGATGGCCAGAAAAGGTGTCGCCTGCAGGTCGATGTAATAGCCCCGCTGCGCGTCAAGCGGCACGTCGCGCCGGTCGAGCGTGGCGCGCAGCGGCAGGGTCGCCAGCACATAGTCACGGGTGCGGAACGCCGTTTCCTCATGCGCGACCAGCAGGCCCAGATTGGCCTCATAGGTCAGGTCGTCGCGCACATATTTGACGAACCCCGCCTGCACATTGGCCCGCGTGAGCAGGTAATCGGGCGCGTCCAGCCGCGAGACGTCGGCGGCGGCCTGAAAATCGGTATCCGCGTTGAAGGTCGCCGGCCGCCCGAAGGTCGCGCCAAGGGTCAGGTCAGGCCCGCTGTCCGGGTCGCCGATGCCCGATATGTCGGCCTCGACCCGAAACCGTTCGGCCCCGCCCAGCAGGTTGCGGTGCAGCCAGTAGGCGGTGAGCGCCAGCCCGTCGTGCGAGGACAGTTCGGCGCCAAAGCCCAGCCGGCGCGGCTTCATCTCGATCACCTGCAATTCCATCGGCAGGGCGAAATCGCCGGTATAGGCATCGGCCTCGACCAGAGCGACCGACTGGAACGCGCCCGCGCGCCGCAAGCGCGCGGTGGCAATGGCGATATCGGCAGGGCTGTAGACGCGGCCCACCGGCAGGCCCGCGATCTCGACGATCCGCTCCGTGCGCACGCGCTGGTTGCCGTTCACCGAAAGCGGGCCAAAGGTCAGGCGCGGGCCGGGGGCGAGGGCCACGTCCACATCCAGGGTTTCGCTGGCATGCTGCGCCACGATCTGCTGGCCACCCGGCGCGGCCTTGGCATGGCCGACCTCGCGCCAGCCATCGACGCCCGCCGCCACCGCCTGCCGGATCACACCGCTTTGCGCCACTGCGCCGCTTGCAAAACCATCAGGCAGCACGGTGCCGGGCGCGAGCGGCGCCACCACGGCGCGGCCAAAGCTGAAGCGCGGGCCGGGATCGACCGTGATCTCGACCCGCGCCACCCGTGCCGGCGCGACCAGCGGCGCGATCTCGGCCGCCTCGCGCCCGTCCACGCGGATCGACACGGTTCCTCCGTAATAGCCCTCGGAATAGAGCGCGCTGAGCAGGCGGCGGTAATCGGCGCGCGCGGCGGCGACGTAATCCTGCGGCGCGGTCATGTCGGTGTCACCCAGCGTCAGGCTCAGCGCGGCACCTTCCAGCGCGCCGCGCAGGTCCTCGGCCGGCTCGGGCAGGGTCACCGTCACCTCTTGCGCCTGCGCAGCCATGGCCCAGAGACCGGCAATCAGGGCAAGGCTGCGGGGCAGGGTCATGTATGGTCCTGTCGCTGGTCGTGGGGTGAGCAGTCAGTTCCCATCGTTACCGCAAGATCTGGCTGAGCGAAACGCCCGATCCACAATTGGCAGGCATTTGCCGACACGTTTTCGGCACCGGCCGCGGGCCGCTTTCAGCCCCGCAGAAGCCGCGCCACGATGCCGGGCAGTTCCGCGAAATCGTCAAAGGCCGCGTCATGCGGCAGATCCGCGACCGGAGTATGACGATAGCCCCGGGTATAAAGAGCAAAGGGCAGCCCGGCGGCGGCGGCGGTCTGCGCATCGACCTCGCTGTCGCCCACATAGACCACCGGCCCGCCGCCGAGCCGCTCGCGCGTCGCAAGCAGCGGCGCGGGGTCGGGTTTGCGCACGGGCAGGCTGTCACCCCCCAGAATGGCGGCAAAGCGCGCCTCCATCCCCAGATGGCGCAGCACCGCAAGCGTCGGCGCCAGCGGCTTGTTCGTGCAGATCCCCAGCCGCCGCCCCGCCAGCGCGTCGAGCGCGTCGAGCACGCCCGGATAGGGCCGCGTCAGCCCGACTGCATCCTCGTATCCGGCGGTAAAGCGCGCCACCATCGCCGCATGGCGCGGCCCATCGGCTGCCTCGCCCGAGGCGTCGAGCAGACGCGCCACCAGATGCGGCACGCCCTTGCCGATAAAGCTGCGCACCTGATCAAAGCTCAGCGGCGGCAGACCATCCTCGGCCAGCACGCGGTTCGACGCGGCGTGGATGTCGGGCGCGCTGTCGATCAGCGTGCCGTCGAGGTCAAAGATCACCACGCTCATGCAAGAGCCCTCCGCAGGCCCGCGAGCCCGCCCAGATCGGAAAAACAGGCCAGGAGGCGCGTCGCAGCCGTGAGGTCCTCATGCGCGGTATAAAGGCCGGGTGACACGATGCAGCGCAGCCCGGCAGCCTGCGCCGCCCGCAGCCCGTTGCGCGAATCCTCAAAGGCCACGGCCTGATCGGCCCGCAGCCCCAGCCGGGCGAGCGCGAGCAGATAGACATCGGGCGCGGGTTTCTTGGCCGCGACCTCGTCGCCCGCGGCGATCACGTCGAACACCTGCTCCATCGGCTGGCCAAAGACCGCCCGACACAGCGCCGCGACATTGGCGGGCGTGGTGGTGGTCGCGATGGCGAGCCGCAGCCCCGCCGCGCGCGCCTCGTCGATCAGGGCCGCGATGCCCGGGCGCAGCGCGATGGCGCCGCTGTCCATCAGCGCGACATACTGCGCGGTCTTGGCGCGGTGCAGGTCGGCGATGGGCAGGGTGGCCGGGTCGCGCCCCTGCTCGGCGGCAAAGCGCGCCATCCGCTCCTTGCCGCCGGTGGTGGAGAGCAGCGCGCGGTAGGCGTCCTGCGACCAGTGCCAGCCGAGCCCGGCACCGGCAAAGGCCGCGTTGAAGGCGCGGCGGTGCAGCTCTTCGGTTTCGGCCAGCGTGCCGTCCACGTCAAGGATCAGCGCCTCAGGCAAGGACCGTCCCCGCCGCGCCCTCGGCCGCGGCCCGGATCGCGCGGATATTGTCACCATAACGCGCGGGGTTGCCCACCGACCCGCCCTTGAACACCGCCGAGCCTGCCACCAGCACATCCGCCCCCGCCGCCGCCACCAGCGGCGCGGTCTCGGGCGTCACGCCGCCGTCGATCTCGATATGGATCGGCCGGTCGCCGATCATCGCGCGCAGGGTGCGGACCTTGGCCACCTGGGACGTGATGAACTTCTGCCCGCCAAAGCCGGGGTTCACGGTCATCACGCAGACCAGATCCACCATGTCGAGCAGATACTCCAGCGCCGCGACCGGCGTGCCGGGGTTGATGGCAAGCCCCGCCTTGGCCCCCGCGCCGCGGATCGCCTGCAAGGTGCGGTGGATATGCGGTCCCGCCTCGAGATGGGCCGAGATCACATCGGCGCCGGCCTTTGCAAAGGCGTCGATATAGGGGTCCACGGGGGCGATCATCAGATGCACGTCCATCACGCCCTTGATATGCGGGCGGATCGCGGCGCAGGTCGCGGGGCCAAAGGTGATGTTGGGCACGAAATGCCCGTCCATCACATCGACATGCACCCAGTCGCAGCCCTGCGCCTCGATCGCCTCGCATTCGGCGCCGAAATTGGCGAAATCGGCAGAGAGGATCGACGGCGCGATCTTGATGGCACGGTTGAAAGTCATGGCAGGTCTCCGCGGAGGTTGGGAAAAGGGGCGCGCGGCGGCGCCCCCGCAGGCCACGATCACGCGGCCGAGTTGATCCTAAGCGCACCGCGCCAGTCAGGATAGAGCGCATCGGCATCCTTGGGAAAGCTTTCAAAGGCGCGGGCGAACTCCTTGTGGTCCTTGGCAAAGTCGAGCGGATCGGCCCCCACCTTCCAGCACTGTTCGGCCTGGCGCAGCGAAATCGCCCCCGCCGCCGCCCCGTCGATATGCCCGAACGACCCGCCGCCTGCGGTCATGATCAGGTTCGAATGACCGAGGTTCTGGAAAAAGCCCGGCATCCGCAGCGCGTTCATCCCGCCCGAGATGATCGGCGTGGTGGGCGCCATGCCCAGCCATTCCTGGTGGAAATAGGGGCCGGTGATGCTGTCCTCGGTGATCATGTGGGCGATGATCGTGTCGTCCTTCTCGCCCTCCATCTTGCCGTAGCCCATGGTGCCGACATGGATCCCCGACGCCCCCTGAAGGCGCGCCATCTTGGCCAGCACCAGGGCGGTATAGCCGCGCATCGCGCTGGGGCTGGTGATCGCGCCGTGGCCGGCGCGGTGGTAGTGCAGATACTGCTTGGGAAAGTGCCGCCGCGCGGTGGTGATCGCCTGCGGTCCGGTCACATAGCCATCGACCAGAAAGGCGCAATGGTCGGCATCGGGGCCGAAGGTTTCGAGGATGAACTCGCCCCGCGCGATCGATTCGCGGTAGTCGTCCGCGGTGATGTTCCACGAAAACAGCTTGGCCTGCCCGGTTTCGTCCTGCGCGCGCTTCATCGCGTCATGCACCAGCCGCACGGTTTCCTTGAGCGGCGAAAACACCTGGTTGCCCTGCGGCTCGTCATTCTTGATGAAATCGCCGCCGAGCCAGAAGTCATAGCAGGCCCGGGCAAAGGGTTCGGGGCGCAGGCCCAGTTTCGGCTTGATGATCGTGCCGACGATGAAGCCGCCGTTGACCACAGGCCGGTCGAGCACGCGCCACAGGTCGCTGATCGTGGTCGCGGGGCCGTCGAACAGGCGCAGATAGGCGGGCGGCACCCAGAAGTCATGCATCTTGGCATGGGCGACGTCACCCATGCCCTGATTGTTGCCGATCGTCAGCGTCAGGAAGGACGCGATCATCGCGCGCCCGTCGATGATGTTGCGGTCGAACAGATCGACCGGAAAGGCGATCTTCATCAGCTCCCTTTCCTCGTCGATCTCATAGACCAGGGCATCGACGCCCCGGGTGAAATCATCGGTGGTGGAGGTTTCGACATTGGTCCCGGTCGAGCTTTCGGCGGCGAAATGCGCGGCCGTCTCGAGGTAGCCATGCCCGGCCTTGGGCCGCATGATATAGGCCACGAGCACATGACGCCCGCCGGCAATCAGGTCTGCCTCCTTGAGGTTCAGGTTGGCGTAGCGGTTTGATTGGTCCATGGTCGGCTTCCCTTGTCTGGCCGGGGCGCGCGGGCGCGCGCGCCGGGGCTGGTGAACGGTCTATGTCTGACGGTGCAGTCGGTGATGGTGCGGTCGGTGATGGTGCGGTCGGTGATGGTGCGCGCGTCACAGCGCGCCAGAGGCGTAGCGTTTGGCCATGGCATCCATCGCGATGACCTTGATCTTGCTGGCATTCCCGGCGGTGCCGAAGGCTTCGAGCCGCGCCTGGCACAGGTCGCGCATGGCGTCCATCGCGGGCTTGAGGAACTTGCGCGGGTCGAACTCCCCCGGGTTTTCGGTCGCGATCTTGCGGAACTGGCCGGTCATCGCCATGCGGCAATCGGTGTCGATATTGACCTTGCGCACGCCGTGTCGGATGCCGCGCACGATTTCTTCGACCGGCACGCCAAAGGTCTGCGGCATCTGCCCGCCATAGGCGTTGATGATGTCCTGAAGATCCTGCGGCACGCTCGACGAGCCGTGCATCACGAGGTGGGTGTTGGGCAGTTTCTGGTGGATCGCCTCGATCACGTTCATGGCGAGGATGTCGCCGGTCGGCTTGCGCGAGAACTTGTAGGCGCCATGCGAGGTGCCGCAGGCGATGGCCAGCGCATCGACCTTGGTGCGCGCGACGAAATCCACCGCCTGATCGGGGTCGGTCAGGAGCTGGCTGTGGTCGAGCTTGCCTTCGGCGCCATGGCCGTCCTCGGCCTCGCTCTCGCCGGTCTCGAGCGAGCCCAGCACGCCCAGCTCGCCCTCGACCGAGGCGCCGACCCAATGCGCCATCTCGGCCACGCGGGCGGTGATCGCGACGTTGTAATCATAGGAGGCCGGCGTCTTGGCGTCGCCCATCAGGCTGCCGTCCATCATCACCGAGGTAAAGCCGTGCTTGACCGCCGACATGCAGGTGGCCTCGTTGTTGCCATGGTCCTGGTGCATGCAGAGCGGGATCTCGGGATAGATCGCGGCCAGCGCCTCGATCATCTTGGCCAGCATGATGTCGTTGGCATAGCTGCGCGCGCCGCGCGATGCCTGGATGATGACCGGCGCATCGACGGCCTTTGCGGCCTCCATGATCGCCAGTCCCTGTTCCATGTTGTTGATGTTGAAGGCGGGCACGCCGTAGTCATGTTCGGCCGCATGGTCGAGAAGCTGGCGCAGGGTGATGAGGGCCATGGTCGTTATCCTTTTGCAATCAGGTCGCGGGCGGTGGCGGCGACGGCCTCGGCCGTGATGCCGAAATGGGTGTAGAGGGCCGGGGCCGGGGCCGAGGCGCCAAAGCCGGTCATGCCGACAAAGGCGTCCTTGTGGCGCAGGAACAGGTCCCAGCCTTGCTGGATCGCGGCCTCGACGCCCACGCGGGGCGCGGTGCCCAGCACGGCGGCACGGTAGGCCTCGGGCTGCGCGGCAAAGGCTTCGAAACAGGGGGCCGAGACGATCGCGGCGCTGACCCCGGTGGCGGCGAGCGCCTCGGCGGCGGCCATCGCGATCTCGACCTCCGAGCCCGTGGCGATCAGCGTCACGTCGCGGCGTCCGGGGTCGCGCAGCAGATAGGCGCCGCGCGCGGTCAGGTTCTCGGGCGCGTCGTCACGCAGCAGAGGCAGGTTCTGGCGCGACAGCACCAGCAGCGTCGGGGTGCAGGTCGCGGCCATGGCGACCTCCCAGGCCTCCGCCGTCTCGACCGCGTCGCAGGGGCGGATCACGTTGAGGTTCGGGATCGCGCGCAGCGCGGCCAGATGTTCGACCGGCTGGTGCGTCGGGCCATCCTCGCCCAGACCGATGCTGTCATGGGTCATGACATAGGTCACCGGCAGCCCCATCAGCGCCGACAGCCGGATCGACGGGCGGCAATAGTCGGCGAATGCCATGAAGGTGCCGCCGTAGGGCCGGAACATGCCGTGCAGCGCGATGCCGTTCATCGCCGCGGCCATCGCGTGTTCGCGGATGCCGTAATGGATGTAGCTGCCCGCGTAATTGTCGCGCGTGACCGACACCATCCCCTTCGACCGCGTCAGGTTCGACCCGGTGAGGTCGGCCGACCCGCCGGCGGTAAAGGGCAGCGCCGCATTGACCACGCCCAGCGCCATCTCGGACGCCTTGCGGGTGGCGACCTTGGTCTTGTCCGCGATCAGTTGCGCCTTGTGCGCGGCCATCGGGGCGGCGAGCGGCGCGCTGTCGCAGGCCAGCGCCACGTCAAAGGCCGCGCGATTGGCCGAGCCGGCGTGGCGGGCCGTCCAGGCGGTCCGGGCCGAGGCCCCGCGTGCGGCAACCGCGTGCCAGGCGGCATAGACCTCGCCCGGGATCACGAAAGGCGCATGTGGCCAGCCCAGCGCCTCGCGGGCGGCGGCGATTTCCGCATCGCCCAGCGGCGCGCCATGCACGTCATGGCTGCCCTGCTTGTTGGGCGCGCCAAAGCCGATGATGGTGCGGCAGGCGATCATCGAGGGGCGCGCATCGGCCCGCGCGGCGGCGATGGCGGCCGCCACGGCCTCGGGGTCGTGCCCGTCAACCGCCTGCACATGCCAGCCACAGGCGGCAAAGCGCGCCACCTGGTCGGTCGAGGTCGAAAGCCCGGTGTCGCCGTCGATGGTGATGCGGTTGTCGTCCCACATCACGATCAGCCGGCCAAGGCCGAGGTGGCCGGCGAGGTCGATCGCCTCGTGGCTGATCCCCTCCATCAGGCAGCCGTCGCCGGCGATGACATAGGTATAGTGATCGACCAGATCGGGGAACCGCGCCGCCGCCATCCGTTCGGCGAGCGCCATGCCGACGGCAGTCGAAATCCCCTGGCCCAGCGGCCCGGTCGTGACCTCGATCCCCTTGGCATGGCCGTATTCCGGGTGGCCCGCCGTGCGGCTGCCGAGCTGGCGGAAAGCCTGAAGCTGGTCCATCCCCATGTCGTCATAGCCCAGCAGGTGATTGATCGCATAGACCAGCATCGACCCATGCCCGGCCGAGAGCACAAAGCGGTCGCGGTCGGGCCAGGCGGCATCGGCCGGGTCGATCATCATGAAGCGGTTGAACAGCACGGTGGCCACATCGGCCATGCCCATCGGCATCCCGGGGTGGCCGGAATTGGCCTTTTGCACCGCATCCATCGCCAGCGCGCGGATCGCGTTGGCCATGTCCTTTTCCGTCGCCAGGGTCATGTGGGCGTTCATCTGGATGTCCTTTTCAGGCGGGTCAGCCGGCTCAGGCGCGGCGCGCGTCGCGCACCAGCCGTTCGATCAGCGGGGTGAGGATGAGTTGCATGGCGAGGTCGAGCTTGTTGCCCGGCACCACGATGGAATTGGCCCGGCTCATCCATGACCCGTGGATCATGGTGGTGAGATAGGGAAAGTCGATGCCGCGCGGGTTGCGGAACCGGATCACGACGAGGCTTTCGTCGGCGGTGGGGATCCAGCGCGCCACAAAGGGGTTTGACGTATCGACCACCGGCACGCGCTGAAAGTTGATGTCGGTTTCGGTGAATTGCGGCGTGATGCAATGCACATAGGCATGCATCCGGCGCAGGATCACATCGGTGACGGCCTCGGTCGAATAGCCGCGCTGCGCCCGGTCGCGGTGGATCTTCTGGATCCACTCCAGGTTGATCACCGGCACCACCCCGATCTTGAGGTCGGCCAGCGCCGCGAGGTTCACCTCGTCATTGACGACCGACCCGTGCAAGCCTTCGTAGAACAGCAGGTCGCTGTTGTCCTCGAATGCCATCCAGCCGGTGAATTCGCCCGGCGGCACGCCATGGGTCGCGGCCTCGGCCTCGTCATGGACGTAGTAGCGGCGCCGCCCGGTGCCGGTTTCGCCATAGTCGCGAAACACCCGCTCGAGCTCGCCCAGCTCATTGGCTTCAAAGCTGAAATGCGAGAATGTCATGTCGCCTTCGGCGGTGCGCCGGGTCAGCTCGGCCTTCATCTCGGCGCGGTTGTAGCGGTGGAACGCGTCGCCCTCGATCGACACGGCCTTGATCCCCTCGCGGCGAAAGATCTGGTCAAAGGTGTGCTTGACCGTCGAAGTGCCCGCGCCGGACGATCCGGTGACGGAGATGATGGGGTGTTTCTTGCTCATGTCGTCAGCTCCGGAACAGGCCGCGTTTGCCAAAAAGGGCCGAGGTTTCGTGGTCGGGCAGGTCGTGGTAGGCGGTGATGCGCGCCACCTTTTCGATGCTGCCAAAGATGAAAGGCGTGCGCTGGTGCAGGCCGGCGGGCACCTTGGGCAGGATCGGGTCGGCACCATCGGTGGCCCCGCCGCCCGCCTGCGTGATGACAAAGGCGATCGGCGCGCATTCGTAGAGGTAGCGCAGGCGCCCCTTGTCATAGCCCTTGCGGTCGTCGCGGGGGTAAAGGAACACGCCGCCGCGCGACAGGATGCGGTGCGTTTCCGCCACCAGCGAGGCCACCCAGCGCATGTTGAAATTCTGCTCGCGCGGGCCTTCGTCACCGGCCACGCAGTCGTCGATATAGGCGCGCACAGGGGCCGACCAATGCCGATAGTTCGAAGCGTTGATCGCAAACTCGGTCGATTGCGGCGGCACCTGGACCCGGGTCTTGGTCAGCGTGAACGCCCCGGTGAGCGGGTCGAGCACGTATTGCTGCACGCCATCGCCGAAGGTCACGACAAAGACGGTCTGCGGCCCGTAGATGATATAGCCCCCCGCCACCAGGTCGGTGCCCGGCCGCAGAAAGCTCGCCTCCGGCGTCGCCTCTGCGGGATAGATCGCAAAGATCGTGCCGATCGCGACATTGGCGTTGATGTTGGACGACCCGTCCAGCGGGTCGATGGCGAGGGCAAAGCGGCCCTCGGGGTTTGTCTCGATCGCGGTCTCCTGCTCTTCGGAGGCAAAGAAGCGCACTGCAGAGCCGGTGAGGATCTGGCGAAACGCGTCGTCGGCGATGACGTCGAGCGCCTTTTGCCCGTCCCCGTCGGAATTGGTGCCGACCGCGCCGGACAGGTCGAGGTCGTCGATCCCGCCCCGTGCGATGCGCAGCGCGATCTGCGCCCCCACCGTGGCGAGACGCGCCATGACGTCGTGCAACGCGTCGGGCACACCGGCGGTCGGAAAATCCTTGAGATCGAGCCGCATGATGTCTCCTCCCATCAGCCACGAGACGAGGATTGCGCAGAGACGGCTTTCATGAAATTTAATAATTCTGATACATCATTCAGGAAAATCTAAGATGATCCGCCTCGATGCCGTCACGCTCAAGCAGATGCGCGCCTTGCAAGCCATCACCGACACCGGGTCGATGACCGCAGCGGCCGCGCGGCTGGGCCTGACGCCGCCCGCAATCCATAGTCAGATCAAGAACCTGGAGGCCGCGTTCGAGACGCCGCTGCTCGCGCGGGGCGCCGATCAGGCCGAGGGCGGGCTGACGCCCCAGGGCGCCGCCGTGGTCGATGCGATGCGCCGGATCGAGGTCATCTTGTCGCAGTGCGGCGGGCAGGTGGCCTCGCTCGCGCGCGGTGAGGCGGGCGAGGTGACGCTGGGCGTGGTGTCCACGGCCAAGTATTTCGCGCCGCTGCTGGTGCGCCAGCTTGCCGCCATCTGCCCGCAGATCCGCGTGACGCTGCAGATCGGCAACCGCGACGACATCATCGGCCGGCTTGCGCGCCACAGCGTCGATCTCGCCATCATGGGGCGCCCGCCCCGGGTGCCGCTGTTGCAGGCGACACCGATCGGCCCGCATCCGCATGGCATCGTCGCCGCCCCCGACCATCCGCTCGCGGGGCGCGGGCCGCTGTCGGGGGGCGATCTGCTGGCGCATACCTTCCTGTCGCGCGAAGAGGGGTCGGGCACGCGGATCCTGATGACGCGCTATCTCGACAATCTGGGCGAGGGGGTGATGCCGGCGATGGTCGAATTCGGCTCGAACGAGACGATCAAGCAGGCCGTCATCGCAGGGCTCGGCATCGCCTTTCTGTCGCTGCACACGGTGACGAACGAGCTTCGCTTCGGCACGCTGGTGCAACTGGGCGCGCCGCAGCTTCCCATCGTGCGGCACTGGTTTCTGGTCTATCCGCAGGATGCGCGGATCGGTCAGGCGGCGCAGCACCTGCATGGCGCGATCCTCGACCTCGCCGGCAGCTACCTGCCCGAGGTGCCCGCAGCCTGAGACCTGGCTTGCGCGCCGGCCCGCCCCGGCCGCTCGGCCGGCGCGCGGACAGTCCGGGTCTGGGCCGCTGCGCTGAAAAGTGGCGGCCTTTGGTGGCGGTGGCCACCTGAGTGACCGCATCACGGCGGGCCGGGATGGGAAAACCGACGCGCGCGGGTTGTGGGGGGCGGGCGGTGCTGCCATGCTCGCTGCGGCGCGCCCGGTGGCGCGAGACCGCCAGCAGGTGCCCCGCTCCCGTGACCTTCCGTTTCGTCCATACCGCCGATCTGCACCTCGATTCGCCGCTGCGCTCGCTGGCGCTGCGCAACGGGGTGCTGGCCGAGACGGTCGGCGTCGCCACGCGCGCCGCGCTCGGCGGGATCGTCGATCTGTGCCTCGCGCAGCGGGTCGATGCGCTGCTGATCGCGGGCGATCTTTATGACGGTGCGCAGGTCTCGATGAAGACGGCGGGGTTTCTCGCGCAGGAATTGCGCCGCCTCGACCGGGCCGGAATCGCGACCTTCATCATCCGGGGCAACCACGACGCGGCGTCCAGGATCACGCGCGAACTGCAATTGCCCGCGTCTGTGACCGTCTTTGGCACCCGGGCCCATACCCATCACCTGACTGTCCGCGGCACGCGTGTGGCCCTTCACGGGATGAGCTTTGCCAAGCCGCAGGCGCCCGACAGCCTGCTGCCGCATTATCCCGCACCGGTGCCTGGCGCGATCAACATCGGGCTGATGCATACCAGCCTGAACGGCAGCGCCGCGCATGATGTCTATGCGCCCTGCGCCACAGCTGACCTGGACGCCGCGGGCTACGACTATTGGGCGCTGGGCCATATCCACAAACGCGCCGTGTATCGGGGCCGCGCGACGGTGGTGATGCCCGGCATCCCGCAGGGCCGCGACATCGGCGAGGCGGGGCCGAAATCGGTGACGCTGGCCGAGATTGCCCCCGATGGCCGCGTGACCCTGGCCGAGCATGGCGTGGCCAGCGTGCAGTTCGACCGGGTCGAGGTCGGTCTGACCGGCTGTGGCGACTGGGGCGAGGTCATTGAGGCCGTTACCGGCGCGATGCGGGCCGCGCGGCGCGGCGGGACGGCCGCGCATCTGGTCGTGCGGCTGGTGCTGAGCGGGGCCACGCCGCTGCGCTGGCGGGTGCAGCGCGACCTTGACCTGTTGCGGGCCGAGGCGGCGTTGGCAGGCGAGGAGGTGGGTTCGCTCTGGCTCGACAAGATCGAGGCGACGGCGCTGGGCGGGGGCGACGCCTTGGGTCTCCGTGATGGCCCCCCCGATGGCCCCCCCGGTGGCCCCCCCGGTGGCCCCCCCGGTGGCCCCCCCGGTGGCACTCCTGATGGCACTCCTGACGGGCTGCCCGATGACCTCGCCCGGCTGGTGCTGGAGGATCTGCCGCAAGATCCCGGCGTTCTGGCCGAGGCCGACCGCGCCATCGCCGCGCTGATCCAGGCGCTGCCGCCAGACCTGCGCAACATGCTGGGCGCGGATGCCGCCAGCGTGGCGGCGGCGCGCGATGCGCTGCTGCGCGACGGGGCGGCGGCGGTGCTGGCCGCGCTTGCCGCGCCTTCACCCGACGGCGGGGCAGGCTGATGCGGCTCAACCGGCTCGACCTCACCCGCTTTGGCCGCTTTACCGACCGGGCGCTGACCTTTGCGCCGCCGGATGCGCCCGGCGGGCCGGATCTGCACATTGTCTATGGTCCCAACGAGGCGGGCAAATCCACCGCCTTTGCCGCATGGCTCGACCTGCTGTTCGGCATCCCGCCGCGCACGCGCCACGACTTCCTGCATCCCGGCCCGACCCTGCGCATCGGCGCGCAGCTTGACCTCGGCGACCGGGTGATCGAGGTCGCGCGGGTCAAGAAGACGGCCGGCAGCCTGCTGGACGGGGCGGACATGCCGCTGCCAGAGGCGCTGTTGCAGGCGGCGCTGGGTGGGATCGGGCGCGATGGCTACAAGGCGATGTTCTCGCTCGACGACGAGACGCTGGAAGAGGGCGGCGACAGCATCCTGGCCAGCAAGGGCGATCTGGGCGAGATGCTCTTTGCGGCGAGCGCCGGTCTCGCAAGGATGAGCGCGCGCCTGGCCGGCCTGCGCGAGAAGGCCGATGCCTTTCACCGGCCCGGCGGCCGCAAGGGGCCGCTGAGCGACGCCAAGGCCACGCTCGCCGATCTGGGCCAGCGCCGCCGCGAGATCGATGTGGAGGCGGGCGAATATCTGCGCCTGACCCAGGCCGCCACCACCGCCGAGGCCGACTGGCGCGCGGCGCGCGCCGAACTGGCCCACGCCGAGGCGGCGCTCGCCGCGCTGGTTGCGCAACTGGCCGTGGTGCCGCAGCGTGAGCGGCTGGCGCGGCTGCGCGCGCAGCTTGCCCCGTCCGCCGACCTGCCCGATCCGCCCCAAGGCACCGGGGCGGCGCTGGCCCGGCTGGCGCAGGACCTGTCCGCCGTGCAGGCGCGGATCGCCGAGCGCACCGGCCATGTCGCGCGCAGACAGGCGGCGCGCGCGGCGCTTGACCCCGATGCGGCGGTCCTGGCGCAGGCCGCCGCCATCCGCGAGGCCGAGGCGCTGCGCGCCCTGCATGACGCGGCGGTCGCCGATCTGCCCGGCCGCAGGCAGGACGCGCAGGAGGCCGCGGCGCGGCTGCGCGCGGCGCTTCTGGCGCTGGGCCTTGCCGGGGGCCATGAGGCGGCGGACCCGCGCCCGCTTTTGTGCGATGAGGCGCGGCTTGCGGGGTTGCGCGCGCTCCTCGCCCGGTGGTCAGGGCTCGACGCGGCCCGCGATGCAGCAGCCGCGGCGCAGATGGCCGCCAATGACCGCGTGGCGCGGTTGCAGGACCGTCTGGCGGCGACCGGCGCGGCCCGCGACAGCGCGGCGCTCGTGGCGCTCACCGCCGCGTTGCGCCGCGACGACCCGGCCGAGGCCCTGCGCCGGGCGCAGCGCGACAGCGATGCCGCAGGGCAGGGGCTGGATGCGCGGCTCGCCGCGCTGGCGCCCTGGCGCGGGGCGGCGGCAGACCTTGCCGCCCTCGATGTGCCCGATGCGGGCCAGATTGCCGCGTGGCAGGCGCGGCGCGACGCGGCGCGGGCGGCGCAGGCGGATGCCACGCGCGCCGTGACGGCGGCCCAAGCGGCGCTGCGGGCGCATGACGCCGCCGAAGCGCCGCCGCTGGCCGCCGGTCCGACCCCCGCCGACGCGGTCGCGGCCCGCATCCGCCGCGAGGCGCTCTGGGCCGCGCATCGCCAGAGCCTGAGCCCGCAGAGCGCCGTCACTTTCGAGGCCGCGCTGCGCGACGACGACCGGATCCTGGCCGAGACCGCCGAGGCCCGCCTGGCCCAGCGGATGCAGGCCGCCGGGGAGGCCGCCGCCGCCGCCCGCGCCGCGGCGCTGGCGGCCGCCGCTGCGGACCTGCGGCAGGCCGAGGCCGACAGCGCGCAGGTTCTGGGCGAGATTGCCGCCGCCTGCGGGGCGCTCGGCCTGCGCGCCACCGACCTCGCGGCGCTGCGGGACTGGCTCGAGGCCCGCCGGCTGGCCTGCGAGGCGCATGCTGCCGCGACCGTGGCGCAGCAGGCCCTCACCCGCGCGAAAGAGGCCCTGGCCGAGGCCGCCACGGCGCTGGCCGCCCTGCTCGCTCCGGTCGATCCGGCGGTGAGGGCGGGCGGCTATGCCGCGCTCTGGGCCGAGGCCGAGGCGCGGATCCTGGCGGACCGTCAGGCCGGCGACCTGCGCCGGAACCTGGACGAGGCGCGCGAAGAGGCGCAGGCGCGTGCCGCCGCGCGCGGGGCCTGCGCCGCCGCCATCACCGCCTGGGAGGCCGACTGGGCCGCGCGCACGGCGGGCCATCCGCTCGCCGCGCTGCCGCGCGATGTGGCGGCGCTGGGCCGCACGCTCGACCTGCTGGGGGAACTGGGGCAGGCCGTGGCGGCGCAGGACGCGCTGGCCCATCGCATCGGCGGGATGGAGGCGAACCGTGACGCCTTTGGCGCTGCGGCACAGGCGATCCGTGACGCGCTCGCCCTGCCCGGGGCGACCCCCTGGGCCGACATCCTGGCACGGCTGCGTGCCGCGCAGGAGGCCGCGCGCGCTGCCGCCGCGATCGACGTCGAGCTGGCCGAGGCGCAGGCCCTCGCCGCCGATGACCTGCTCTTGCGCGATCACCTCATCGACCGGCGCGCCGCGCTGGCGGCGACGCTGGGCGTGGAGGCCAACGCCGACCTTGACGGCCGGCTCGCGGCCTGCCGCGCGGCTGCGGCCCTGCGCCGCGAGATCACCGAGACGCAACAGACACTCGACGCCACGCCCGGCGCCGATGCCATCGCCACGCCGGGCGACATCGCAACCCTTGCGGCGCAGGCCGATGAGACCCGCGCCGGGGTCGATCTCTTGCGGGCGCGCGCGGAAAGCAGCTTTGCCCATCTGTCCGAGACGCGCCGCCAGCTCGAGGCCGTGGGGGGCGACGATGCCGCAGCCCGGATCGAGGCCGCCCGGCGCAACCTGCTGCTCGACCTCGAGGATCAGGCGCGTGCGCATCTGGCGCTGCGGCTGGGGGTGCAGGTGGTGGAACAGGGCCTGCGCGCCTATCGCGACAGCCACCGCAGCGCGATGCTTGCCCGCGCGTCAGAGGCGTTTCGCATCCTGAGCCGCAACGCCTATAGCGGCCTCGCCGCCCAGCCCGACGGCCCGCGCGAGGTGCTGGTGGCGCTCGCGGCGGGCGGCGGCGCGAAACTGGCCCCGGACCTGTCCAAGGGCACGCGGTTCCAGCTCTACCTGGCGCTGCGCATCGCGGGCTATCACGAACTGGCCGCCTCGCGCCGGCCCGTGCCCTTTATCGCCGACGACATCATGGAGACCTTTGACGACGACCGCTCGGCCGAGGCGTTCACGCTTCTGGCCGAGATGTCGCACAAGGGGCAAGTGATCTATTTCACCCATCACCATCATCTCTGCGACATCGCTCGCAGGGTCTGCCCCGGCGCGCGGGTCCAGACGCTCTAGCGCGGCCGCTCCAGCGCGAACACCTCGCGCACGACGGCATAATCCTGATAGCCCATCCGCGCGAGAGGGGCGTAGCGCGTCACGTCGAACCGGCCATCCACCAGGCAGTCGTCGCGCATGTGCACGCCGACAACCTCGCCGAACACCACAAGGTTATGTGCCCCCGGCAGCCGCACGATCTGCCCCAGCCGGCATTCCAGCGCGGCAGGCGCGTCGGCCACGCGGGCGCAGGCGATGGTGGTGCATTCGGCGCGGGCGATCCCCGCCTGGGCAAATTCGTCCACCCCGCGCGGCCAGGGGGCGGCGGTCGCGTTCATCGCGTCGCGCAGGTCATGGGCCACGATATTGACGCAAAAGACCCCGGTTTCGCGGATATTGGCGAGGCTGTCCTTGGTGTCGCCGCGATCCGGCTTGGCGCTGGTCGAGGCGAACATCACCTGCGGCGGATCGTAGGCCACCGCGTTGAAGAAGGAATAGGGCGCGAGGTTGTCCTGCCCGTCCGCGCCGCGGGTGGCGATCCAGCCGATCGGGCGCGGCGTGACGATGGCGTTGAACGGGTTGTGTGGCAGGCCGTGGCCATCGGCGGGGCGGTAGAACATCGGGCGTGATCCTATGGTTTGCCCAAAGGGGTAGCGGCATGTTAGGGCCATGACCAGCCCCGCTGGCGGGCCATGGCTGTGCGGTAAGGGGACGTGGCAACCGATGATCCGACTGGCGCAGGAGGCGGCCGACGACTGGTGGGAGGTCGAGGCGCTTTATGACCTCTGCTTTGCGCCGGGGCGCGAGGCGCTGTCGTCCTACCGGCTGCGCGACGGGGTGGCGCCGGTCGCGACACTTTGCCTTGTCGCGCGCGACGATGACGGCACGCTGGCGGGCGCGATCCGCAACTGGCCGGTGCGGGTGGGCGGCAAATGGGCGCTGCTGCTGGGCCCCGTCGCCGTGCACCCGACGCGGCAGGGCGAGGGGCTGGGCGCGCTTTTGATCTACCGCGCGATCGAACTGGCGCGCGAGGGCGGGTGGAGCCGCATCCTGCTGGTGGGCGACGCGCCCTATTACAGCCGATTCGGGTTCCAGCGGCTGGATGGCGTCGGGATGCCGCCGCCAACCAACCCGGCGCGGGTGCTGGGGCTGGCGCTGCGGCCCGGCGCCTGGGAGGGGGTCGTGGGGCCGGTGACGCGGCCGGTGCCGCCGCCCGAGCAAAGCGGCCATTGAATTGCGCGGCGCCATGCACATTTATCGGTGTATGGACCCGACCGCGCCGCAGATGATCGAGATCAACCCCGATGCGCCCCACGCGCCGCTGACAGATGAGGCGCGCGCGACCGTCGCCGCACTGGCCGAACGCCAGCGCCGCGCGCAAAGCCTGCTGATGCGCGTCGTCACCTTTGCCGGCGGGCAGGTCGAGGACGGCATGAAGATGCTGCCCAAGGGCTTTCGCGACCAGCTCGAAGCCGCCGCGCGCGGGGCGCTGACGCAGAGCTATGACATGGCCGGGCGCACGCGCGGCACGGGGTTGCTCGCGCGGCAGGTCAACAGCGACCGCGCGCACCGGGTGATCGCCACGATTTCCGGTGCGCTGGGCGGGCTTGGCGGGCTGCCCACCGCGCTGGCCGAACTGCCCATCGCGACCACCGTGATCTTTCGCGCCGTGCAGGGCGTGGCCGCCGCATATGACGAGGACCCGGCCGATCCCGCCACGCGGCTCGAATGCCTGCGCGTCTTTGGCGCGGGTGGTCAGGGCGAGGAGGATGACGGCGTGGACACCACGTTCATCGGCGCGCGTATCGGCCTGACCGGGCCCGCGCTGCACAAGCTGATCGCCAAGGTCGCGCCGAAATTTGCCGCGGTGCTGAGCCAGAAGCTTGCCGCGCAGGCGGTGCCGGTGATCGGTGCTGCGGCGGGGGCGGGCACGAATTATGCCTTTGTGGACTACTACATCGAAATGGCGCATGTGCATTTCGGCCTGCGCCGGCTGACGGCCGTGCATGGCGAGCGCCATGTGCTCGACCTGTTCCACAAGGTGCTGGCCGAGGGCCGCCTGCCCGCCAACCGCGCCTGAGATCAGGTCAGCTCAACCCACCTCTGCCCAGCCCAGCCCAGCCCAGCTCTGCCCAGCGCTGCCCAGCCCAGCTCTGCCCAGCTCACCCCAGCTCTGCGCTCACCCCAACCCGCCCAGCCAGTCCATCAGCCGGCCCCGCGCGCTTTGCTCGCCTGCCGCCCGCGCGGCATCGATCACGGCGCGCGCCTCGTCCAGCCGCACCCGGCGCAAGAGGTGCTTGACCGGCCCGACCGAGGCCGGGCGCATCGACAGCATCCGAAAGCCGAGCGCGGCCAGGGCCAGCGCCTCGACCGGGCGGCCGGCATCCTCGCCGCAGAAACTCAGCGGCGTGCCTGCGCGGTCGCAGCGCGCGACGATGCTCTCGAGGAAGGTCAGAAAGCCGGTGTCGAGCGTGTCATAACGCCGCCGCACCCGCTCGTTCTCGCGGTCGGCCGCAAAGAAGAACTGCTTGAGGTCATTGCCCCCCACCGACAGGAAATCGACCTCGCCAAAGAACGTCTCGCTGGCAAAGGCGAGGCTGGGCGTCTCGAGCATCGCGCCGATTTCGGCGCGCTCTGGCAGCGGGTGGCCGAGAATGCGCTCGCGCGCCAGCGCCTTGTCCCATTCGGCCCGCGCGGCGCGGAATTCGTCGGCCTGCGCGATGAAGGGGAACATCACGCTGATCGGCCGGCCGGCCGCGGCGCGGATCAGCGCCTGCAACTGCATGCGCAGCACACCGGGCTTGTCCAGCCCCACGCGGATCGCACGCCAGCCCATCGCGGGGTTGGGTTCGTCATTGGGTTTCATGTAGGACAGCACCTTGTCCGACCCGATGTCGAGCGTGCGAAAGGCGACCCGCTTGCCCTGCGCGGCGTCGAGCACGCGCGCATAAAGCGCCGAAAGCTCGGCCCGGCGCGGCATCTGGTTGCGCACGAGGAACTGCAATTCGGTGCGAAACAGCCCCACGCCCTCGGCGCCCGAGCCCTGAAGCGAGGGCAGGTCGGCCATCAGGCCGGCGTTCATGTGCAAGGCCACGGTGCTGCCGCAGAGCGCCTGCGCCGGCAGGTCGCGGATCGAGACATAGCGTTCCTGCGCGCGGGCCTGCATCGCGATCTTTTCGCCAAAGGCCTTTTTCACCGCTTCGTCGGGCCGCAGATGCGCGATGCCCTGGTCGCCGTCCACGAGGATGGTATCGCCGTTGAGCGCCTCGGTCGCGATCCCCTCGGCATGGATCACCAGCGGAATGGCCCAGGCGCGCGCGACGATGGCGGCATGGCTGCCGACCGACCCTTCCTGGAGCACGATCCCGCGCAGCGCCTTGCCATATTCGAGAAGCTCGCCCGGCCCGATGTTGCGCGCGACCAGCACCGGGTTGTCGGGCATTGCGGCGCCGGTGTCCTGACCCTGGCCGGTGAGGATGCGCAAGAGCCGGTTCGAGATGTCGTCGAGGTCGTGCAGGCGGTCGCGCAGATAGGGGTCGCCCGCCTGTCCCATGCGCGAGCGGGCGAGCGACTGTTCCTTTTCCACCGCCGCCTCGGCCGAAAGGCCATTGGCCACGTCATCCTCCATCCGTCGCATCCAGCTGCGCGAATTGGCGAACATGCGGTAGGCATCGAGCACCTGCGCCTGTTCGGGGTCGATGCTGGTCGCCGTGGCAAGGATGTCGTCGAGCGTGCGGCGCAGCGTGTCCACCGCCTCGCGCAGGCGGATCAACTCGCGGTCGGGATCGTCCGAGATCGGGTTGGTGACGACGACGCGCGGCTCGTGCAGATAGACGCGGCCCTCGACCGCGCCTTCTTGCCCCACCGTGCCGCGGAACATCACCGGCTGCTGGTGGCGCGCCGAGAGCGCCGCGCCGTCGCCGACAAAGGCGCCAAGCTCGGTCATCTCGGCCAGCACCATGGCCACGACCTCGAGCGCATAGACCTCGTCGGCGGTAAACTCGCGCGCGGCGCGCGACTGCACCACGAGCACGCCCAGCGCATCGCCCAGACGCTGGATCGGGATGCCGCAAAAGCTTGAATACCGCTCTTCGCCGGTCTCGGGCATGTAGCGGAAACCGCGTGCGGCGGGGGCATTGGCGGTGTTGACGATCTGGCGCGTGCGCGCGGTGCGCCCGACGAGCCCTTCGCCCAGCCGCAGCCGGGTCTTGTGCACGGAGGCGGATTCGAGCCCCCTCGTGGCGCAAAGTTCGAGCGTTTCCGCATCGCGGAACAGGTAGATCGAGCAGACCTCGGTCTGCATCGATTCCGCGATCAGCGCCACGATCCGGTCGAGCCGCGCCTGCCCGGCGGTCGTCTCGGCCAGCGCCGCGCGCAGGCGGCCCAGGAGCTTGCGGCTTTCGGTTTCGGTCCGTTCGGGCATTCTGCCGGGTTCCTTCGCCTGGGCCGTCGGTGGCCGGGCCGCTGTGCTTAAAGCACAACCGCCGCGAAAGCGGAACAGGAATTGGGGGGCGCTGCCCCCCGCCGCCCTGCGGGCGCCTCCCCCCGGGATATTTGGGGCCAAAAGATGGGGGCGGGTCAGGTCAGGCGATAGACCGAGACTTGGCTGCGGGAGGTGGCGGGGAAAGGCGCCGGCCCGGTCGGCCCGGTCGGCCCAGCGGTGTTCCAGCGTCAGGCCGGCGAGGCGGGTGAGGTGGGCGGGCGAGGCGGGCGGCGCCGGTCCGGTCATGGGTGATGTGATGCGAGACGACCTGCTGATCGAGGACATCGTAGGTGTCGAGCCCGATGGTGTCGGGTTCGGTCGCCCGGACCACGGCGCTCTGCCCCCGGGGAGTTTCTGCAATTCAGGCACCCAGAGTTCGACCACAAGGCAGCCGCCCGGGCGCAGGTGGCGGGCGGCATTCTGAAAACAGGCGACCTGGGCGTCCTGAGTGAGCAGGTTCGCGATGGTGTTGACGACGAGAGGGACGAGGGCGAAGTCGCCCGGCACGCGGGTTTGCGCCATGTCGCCGTGGCAGACGGGCAGGGCGGCCGCATCTGCCGTCTCGCGCAGGCGGCCGAGCATGGCGGGCGAGCATGGCGGCCGAGCATGGCGGGCGAGCATGACGGCCGAGCATGGCGGGCGAGCATGACGGGCGAGCATGACGGGCGAGCATGACGGGCGAGCATGACGGGCGAGAGCGCGATCCCGGTCTTGGCGACGCCCGCAGCGAGGAGCCTGAGCGCGATGCGGCCAGTGCCGATGGAAAACGCGAGCGCGGGGCCGCCGGCCGCCAGCGACTTGAGCCGTGCCACGATGGGGCCGATCACGCCCGGCGCGAAGATGCAGGTGCCGGGCGTATCATAGCTGCGGGCGGCGCGGCCCGGATGTCCGCGTCCCCGGACATCGTGCCGCCTCAGGCGGCTTTGTCGAGGCCGAAGATGTCGTGCAGGGCCTGCACCGCCAGTTCCATGTATTTGCGGTCGATCAGCACCGAGATCTTGATCTCGGAGGTGGTGATGACCTTGATGTTGATGCCTTCGGCCGAGAGCGCCTTGAACATCTGGGCCGCGACGCCCGCATGGCTGCGCATCCCGATGCCCACGACCGAGACCTTGGCCACGGCGAGGTCTGTCACCAGGTCGGAGAAGTTGAAATCGCCGCGCGCCTTGGCCTCGGCGATGGCCTTTTCGGCACGCAGCACTTGATCGTTGGGACAGGAGAATGTCATGTCGGTGCGCCCATCCTCGGAGATGTTCTGCACGATCATGTCCACATTGACCCCGGCCTCGGCCAGCGGGCCGAAGATCGCGGCGGCGATGCCGGGGCGGTCGGCCACTGAAATGAGCGTCATCTTGGCCTCGTCGCGCGAAAAGGCGACGCCGGCGACTGCATTGCTTTCCATGATTTCCTCCTCGCCGCAGACCAGCGTGCCGGCCGTGTCGGATGGTTCCTCGAATGACGACAGCACGCGCAGGCGCACCTTGTAGCGCATGGCAAGCTCGACCGAGCGGGTTTGCAGCACCTTGGCGCCGAGCGACGCGAGTTCGAGCATCTCTTCGAAGGCGATGCGGTCGAGCTTGCGCGCGCGGTCGCAGATGCGCGGGTCGGTGGTATAGACGCCGTCCACATCGGTGTAGATGTCGCAGCGTTCTGCGCCAAAGGCCGCGGCAAAGGCCACGGCGGTGGTGTCGGATCCGCCCCGGCCCAGTGTGGTGATGCGACCCTCGGCCGAGACGCCCTGAAAGCCCGCGACCACGGCGACGCGGAAGCCTTCGGCGAATTTCTGGTCGATATTGGCGCGGGGGATGTCGATGAAGCGCGCGGCGGAATGCGCCGAGGTGGTCAGGATCGGCACCTGCCAGCCCTGCCAGGACCGCGCGGGGATGTCCATTTCCTGCAGCCGCAGCGCCATCAGCCCCGCGGTCACGTTCTCGCCCGAGGACACCACGGCGTCGTATTCGCGCGCGTCATAGAGGGGCGAGGTTTCGCCCACCCAGCCGACAAGCTCGTTGGTCTTGCCCGACATGGCCGAGACGATGACGATCACGTCATACCCCTTGGCCACTTCGAGCGCGACGCGCTTGGCCGCGCGGTGGATGCGGTCGATATTGGCGACCGAGGTGCCGCCGAATTTCATCACGAGGAGGGGCATTGCGCATTCCCTGCAAAATCGGCGCTGTCATAGTCGCAGGCGGGGGCGAGGGCAATGGATCAATCGGCATCGCCCGTGGCGGGGTGCGGAGCCTCCGGCGGGGATATTTGGGGCCAAAAGATGTGGCGGCGTCAGAATGGGTGGGGGCGGCCGTCCCAGGTCTCGAAACAGCCGGTGGTGGCGGGAGAGAGGGCGGCGAAGCGGGCGATGAGGCCGCGCGCGGCCTCGTCCGGGCTGATCTCGGCGCCTGCGCCGCCCATGTCGGTGCGCACCCAGCCGGGGTGGTAGATGCCGACGCTGATGCCCTCGCGCGCGAGGTCGGTGGCGAGGTTGCGCCCGAGGTTGAGGGCGGCGGCCTTGGACGCGCGGTAGATGTAGCTGCCGCCCGGCGCGCGGCTGGTGGAGCCCATCTGGCTGGAGATGATGGCGATCCTGGCGCCCGCGGCGGCGCGCAGGTTGGGCAGGAGCGCCTGCACGGTCAGGAACACGCCGGTGACATTGGTGGCAAAGCCTTCGGCCCAGAGCGCGGGGGCATAGCCGTCGTCGAGCCGCTCGCCCCGGTCGGGGTAGGTGCCGGCGTTGCACACCAGGAGGCTGACGGGCGCGCCGCCGAGATGCCGGGCCAGCGCCGCGAGGCTCGCGGGGGCGGTGACGTCGAGCGGCAGCAGATCGCCCGCGGGGTGGCGCGCGGTGCCCTGCGCGGGGCTGCCCGCCGCGCGGTAGCCCGCGAGCAGCGCCGCGCCGATGCCGCGGTTGGCGCCGGTGATCAGGATCATGTCAGTTCGCCTTGCGCGTGGGGACAAAGGGCAGGGGGGCCACGGGGATGCCGTCCTCGAGCAGGCGGCGGGCCTCGTCCAGCCGCGCCTCGCCCCAGATGGCGCGTTCGGGCGCGTCGCCGTCATGGATCGCGCGCGCCTCGGTCGCGAAGGAGAGTCCGACATATTCGGACTCCGCCTCGACCTTGCGGCGCAGTGCGGCGAGGGCCTGTTCCTGCGCGGCAGGCGTGGCGGGCGCGGCAGGCGTGGCGGGCGCGGCGGGGGTGGCGGGCGCGGCGGGGGTGGTCGCCACGGCGGGGGCCATCAGCGCCTTGGTCACCGTTCTGTCGCCGCAGGTCGCGCAGGCGAGGTGCCCGCCGTCGCGCAAGGTGTCAAAGGCGGCGGCGGACTGGAACCAGCTGTCAAAGCTGTGCCCTTGCCTGCATATGAGCGAATAGCGGATCATTTCCGGAACCTGTCACCTTTCTGTCGTAGAGATAAGGGTTGCGGCGGCGCTGGCAATGGCCTGCGGGCGTGGGCGTGCTATTTGGCTGTCCGGGAGGGGCAGGATGCGCGCACGTTTCATCGGGTCAGAGGTCTATCGCGGGTCGTCCTATGGTCCCTGGCATCCGCTGCGGGTGCCGCGGGTGAGCACGGTGATGGACCTCGCGCGCGCGCTGGGATGGCTGGGCGCAGACCGCTATGTGACCTCGCCGCGTGCCACGGACCGCGCGCTCGCCGCGTTCCACACGCCCGACTATATCGCGGCCCTGCGCGCGGCCGAGGCGGCGCAGGCGGTGAGCGCCGAGGTGCGCGCGCGCCACCAGATCGGCACCCCCGCCAACCCGGTCTTTGCCCAGATGTTCCGCAGGCCCGCGACAGGGGCGGGCGGTGTGATCCTGGGCGCCGAGATGATCGCGGGCGGTGGCGTGGTGCATGTGCCGGGTGGCGGCACGCATCACGGGATGCCCGACCGCGCGAACGGGTTCTGCTACTTCAACGACCCGGTGCTTGCCATCCTGGCGCTGCGCCATTTCGGCGCGCGGCGGGTGGCCTATGTGGATATCGACGCGCATCATCCGGATGGGGTGGAGCATGCCTTTGCCGCCGATCCGGGGGTGCTGATGGTCTCGGTCCACGAGGAGAACCGCTGGCCGCGCACGGGCGCGATCACTGACAGGGGGGTCGGGCAGGTGTTCAACCTGCCGGTGCCGGCGGGGTTTCATGATGACGAGTTGGCGCTGGTGAGGGATGCGCTGATCCTGCCTGCGGTCGCGGCCTTTCGCCCCGATGCGGTGGTGCTGCAATGCGGCGCGGACGGGGTGACGGAGGACCCGCAGTCGCGGCTGTGCCTGTCCAACGCCGCGCATTTCGCGGTGGTGGCGGCGCTGCGGGACATGGCGCCACGCTATATGGTGCTGGGCGGCGGGGGCTATAATCCCTGGTCGGTCGGGCGGATGTGGACCGGCGTCTGGGGGATCCTCGCGGGCGAGGCGTTGCCCGACCGGTTGCCGGAACCCGCGCAGGCGGTACTGCGCGCTCTCGACTGGCCGGGGCGCAAGCGCTTTGCCGGGCCGCCTGCGGACTGGGTGACGACGCTGGCCGACGCGCCGCGCGGGGGGCCGGTGCGCGATCAGGTCCGCGCGGGGGTTGGCGGGCTTGCCGCGCGGCTGGCGGTCGTGGTCTAGCCGGCGCGGCGCAGGGTCAGCGCCATCCCCGCGATGATCAGCGCCACGCCCGCCGCGCGCATCGTGATGTCGCCCGGCGCGCCGCGGGTGAGGTCGAGCACCACGCCCGATACCATCTGCCCCGCGATCACCAGAAGCGCCGTGTTCACCGCGCCGATCCGCGCGATCAGCCAGCTTCCCGCCGCGACAAAGAGCACGCCGATCGGCCCGCCGATCCAGGCGTGCCAGGGCGCGGCCCGCAGGCCCGCCGGGACCAGTTCGCCGACAGCGAGCCCCGCCGCCACCAGCACGACCAGCCCGACGAGGTGGTTCCAGAACGAGGCCGCCAGCGGCGAGGTGGACAGCGCCAGCCGCCCGTTGATCTGCCGGCTGAGGCTCACCAGCAGCCCGGCGGCAAAGGCGAGTGTCACCATCAGCGTCATGTCGCCCCTCCCGCAAAGATGATGAGCACGCTGCCCGCCCCGATCAGCCCCAGCGCCGCCATGTCGCGTGGCGTCGCGCGGCGGCGTGGCAGGCCGAACAGGCCAAGGCGGTCAGCCAGCAGGCCGAACACCATCTGACCGGCAAGGCCCAGCGCCAATGTGCCCGACAGCGCCAGCGCGCCATTCACGGCCGTCGAGGTGAGCATGACCGTCACCGCGCCCGACACCCCGCCCAGATAGGCCCAGAGCGGCGCGCGCGGCAGGGCGGGGCCGGCCGCCACCCCGCGTCGCGACATGACCAGCAACGCCAGCGCGGCGGCGATGGTGCCGGTGCCATGGGCCGCGAGGCTCGAGAACAGGGCGGTGCTATGGGCTGCCATCTCGCCATTGAACAGCACCATGAGCGTGAGCAGCCCGCCGGTGCCGAAGGCTGCGGCGAGGTCGATCAGGCGCATCGCGGGTGGGCCTTGCGGGATGGACGGGCGCGGCGGTTCGGCATGGTGGTCTCCGGGGAGGCGGTTTCCGGGGTGACGGTTTCCCGGGTGACGGTTTGCTGGGGTGACGGTTTCCTGTTTGACGGGCAGGTGGTGTATGCAGGCAAAGTCGGGCGGGCCGCAATGGGCCTGCTTGCGGTTGTGGCGATCTTGCCATAGTCGCCCGCGCCCCGACGTTCCTGTGCAGCGCCTGCTGGTGAAGCGGCGCAGCGCGAGGCTAGAAAGGGATCACTCCGGTGGTTTGCCGGGGGTGCAAGCCGGAGTGTCGCATGGTTGCCCGTCTCGTCTTTCGCGCCCTGCAGGCGGCACTTGTCGCCGGGGTGCTGCTGGGGCAGGCGCATCCCGTGGCCGCGCAGGACCGGGTCACGCTCGGCTTTGGCAGGCTTTTCAGCAACGACGCTCTGATCGACGGGCGCGACCGCTGGCGCAGCGGCAGCTACAGCCTGTCGCTCTTGCGCGGCGATCGGCGGATCGGCGAGGACTGGCAGGGCAGGCTGCCGGTCGAGCCCGGCGCGATCATCGAATACCGCCTGCGCAACGAGATCATCTCGCCCTTCGAGGGCGGCCTTTCCGGCCCGCGCGACCGGACCGACCGGCCCTATGTCGGCGCGCTGAGCTTTGGCCTGCACACCCATTATGCGCTGGGGGCGACCGAGGTCGGCCTCGGGCTCGACCTGATCGCCACCGGCCCGCAGACGCGGGTCAGCGCGGTGCAGGAGGCGTTTCACGAATATTTCGGCTTTCAGCCGGTGCGCGGCACGGACACCCAGATCGGCAACGGGGTGCATCCGGCCGTCACGCTCGCGCTGACGCGGCCGCTGCGGCTGTCCGACCGCGTCACGCTGCGCCCCTTTGTCGAGGCGCAGGCGGGGGTCGAGGACATGCTGCGCGTCGGTGGCGATCTGGTGATCGGCACGATCGGCCACCATGACCTGTGGCTGCGCGATGTGACGACCGGGCAGCCCTACCGCGGGATCCGGGCCCCGCAAGAGGGGCTGGCGCTGGTGATTGGTGCAGATCTGGCACAGGTGGGAGGCAGCCTCTATCTGCCCGAGGCGCGCGGCTATGCCGCCGAGCCCCGGCGCGCCCGGGCAAGGGCCGGTATCCACTGGCAGACCGGACCCCGGGCCTCGTTCTTCTACGGTCTGACATGGCTCTCGCCCGAATTCGTGGGCCAGCCCGAAGGCCAGACCGTCGGGTCACTGACACTCGATTTCAACTTCTGAAGAAATAGTTAACGGCCCCTCTTGATGTGACTTGATCGGTCTTCGGACGGGGTGGTAGCCTGCGCCCCATGAACCCTGCGCGTCAGATGCGGGGACGATGAGGCAGAGTGACAGGCATGAAAACGGGCTCTCGGGGCACGTTCGTCATCTCCTGGTCGCAGACGGAACTGGACGGGCAATGGTCCGCGCCGCTCGCATCGTTGCGGGTCGGCACGGTCTGGAGCTGGGCCGGAGAGCCTGTGCGGGTGGACGGACCGGCCGATATCCTGCCGCTGGGCGAACCCATCGGCGGCGGCGAACTGCGCAGACGTGCGGCGCGCAAGGTCAGGCGGCTCTTGCAGGCTGTCGAGACGGGTGTCGCGCGGCTCGATGACCTGCCGCAGGAGGATGACCCCGCCCCCGCCACCGCGCCGCGCCGGGGGGAGAGCGGCTTTGCCGTGACCGACGGGCGCGGCACATGGACCATCACGCTGATCGAATCCGGCCCGGGCAAGCCGCCGCTCGCGCTGTTCGTGGGCGAGATGCCGCCGCGCCAGACCGACCTCTGGGTGGTCAGCCACAACATCGACCTCGCCAACCGCGACCAGATGGCCGATGTCGCGGGCGGCGTGATCTGCTTTACGCCCGGCACCGCGATCCTGACCGAGACCGGCCCTTGCCCGGTCGAGGACCTGCGCGAGGGGGACCGGCTGCAGACCAGGGACAATGGCTGTGCGCCGGTGCTCTGGATCGGGCAGCGCCGGGTCAGCGGCGCGCGGATGCATGCGATGCCGCATCTGCGCCCGGTGCGGCTGCGGGCCGGCGCGCTGGATGCGGGCGTGCCCGATGCCGGGCTGCTGGTATCGCCCGATCACCGCATCCTGCTGCGCGGCGCCCGTCCGCGCGCCCTGTTCAACTGCGACGAGGTTCTGGTGACGGCGCGCGATCTGGTCAACGACCGGTCGGTTGTGTTCGACCATGCCGTGCGCGAGGTGACCTATATCCACCTGCTGCTGCCCCAGCACCAGATCGTCTATGCCAATGCGGTCGAGACCGAAAGCTTTCACCCCGCCAGCGCGGCCCTTGCCACGATGGAGGACGCGCAGCTCGCGCAGCTTCTCGACCGGCTTCCCGATGTGGCGGGCGATCCGCAGAGCTATGGCGCCTATGCGCGGCGGGTGTTGTCGGCCAGCGAGGCGGCGATCCTGCAGCACGACCTCGCGCTGGGCCGCGTCGCCTGAGGCAAGAGAAAAATCTTCTGCGAAGATTTTTCGGGCGCTCCGGCTGCCGCCGGGCGCGCCCGGTAAAAATTTTCGACGAAAATTTTTGGCCCGGTGGCGCTGTGGCGTGAGGGGCGTTGACTCCGCCTCTTGCTCGCGTATAACCCGCCTCTCGATGGTGTTGGTGGACCCCGCAAGGGGAAGCCTGTCGTCCCGCGAGGGAAAGAGGACAACGCCCTTCACAGTCGCCGCATCCGCGGTGGCGCCCAAAGAAGGAGATCAGCCGTGACCAAGCGCACCGCTGCCAAGTACAAGATCGACCGCCGCATGGGCGAAAACATCTGGGGCCGTCCGAAATCCCCCGTCAACCGCCGCGAATACGGTCCCGGCCAGCACGGCCAGCGCCGCAAGGGCAAGCTGTCGGATTTCGGCACCCAGCTGCGCGCCAAGCAGAAGCTCAAGGGCTACTACGGCGACCTGACCGAAAAGCAGTTCCGCCGCATCTATGCCGAGGCCGAGCGCGTCAAAGGTGACACCGGCGAGAACCTCGTCGGCCTGCTCGAGCGGCGCCTCGACGCCGTGGTCTACCGCGCCAAGTTCGTGCCGACCATTTTCGCCGCCCGCCAGTTCGTCAACCACGGCCATGTCACCGTCAACGGCGGTCGCGTCAACATCGCCTCCTACCGCGTCAAGGAAGGCGACCTGATCGAGGTGCGTGGCAAGTCCAAGCAGTTGGCTGTCGTGCTCGAAGCCGTGACGCTGGCCGAGCGGGACGTGCCCGACTACGTGGAGGTCGATCACTCCAAGATGACGGCCCGGTTCGTGCGTCAGCCCTCGCTGGCCGATGTGCCCTATCCGGTCATCATGGAACCCAACCTCGTCGTCGAGTTCTACGCCAAGAACTGATCCGGCGGCCGGCCAGACCTTTGCAACGACACAAACCCGCCGCAGACCCGCGGCGGGTTTCCGTTTTCAGTCTGCCGCCCGCGCCACAGAGGGAAGGACCACCTGCATGACCACCTACCCTCTGCATGGCCGCATCGAGGGCGCCGTGGTCATCATCGGCTTTGGCTCCATCGGCAAGGGCACCTTGCCGCTGATCGAACGGCACTTCGACTATGACGCCGCGCGGCTGACGGTGATCGACCCGGACCCCGGCGTCGCCACCTTCCTGTCGCAGCACCGCATCGCCCACCTCCAGGTGGCGCTGACACCCGACAATTACCGTGACGTGCTGGGCGGGCTCTTTGCCGGCGGGCCGGGGTTCTGCGTGAACCTGTCGGTGGATGTCGCGTCGCGCGACGTGATGCGTCTGTGCCGCGAAATGGGGGTGCTCTACATCGACACGGTGACCGAGCCGTGGAAGGGTTTCTATTTTGACAGCACCGCCGCCACCGACAATGCCGCGCGCAGCAATTACGCGCTGCGCCAGGCCGTGCGGGACGAGGCCGCGCGGGCGCCGGGCGGGCCGACGGCGGTGAGCTGCTGCGGCGCGAACCCGGGCATGGTGTCCTGGTTTGTCAAGGAAGCGCTGCTGCGCCTTGCTGCGGATTGTGGCGAGGCCGGCGTCGCCCCCGGCGTCGCCCCCGGTGCCCTTCCCGGCGCCGTTCCCGGTGCCCTTCCCGGCGCCGTTCCGGCAGACCGCGCCGGCTGGGCCGCTCTGATGCAGGGGCTGGGGGTCAAGGGTATCCACATCGCCGAGCGTGACACCCAGGCCCGCCGGCTGCCGCGCCCGCGCGGGACGTTCGTCAATACATGGTCGGTCGAGGGCTTCATCGCCGAAGGGTTCCAGCCGGCCGAACTGGGCTGGGGCACGCACGAGACCTGGTTTCCCGACGGTGGCCACCGCCATGACACCGGCTGCGGCGCGGCCATCTGGATCGAGAGGCCCGGCGCGATCACCCGCGTGCATAGCTGGTGCCCGACGCCGGGCCCGCAGTTCGGCTTTCTTGTCACGCATAACGAGGCCATCTCGATCGCCGACTACTATACCGTCGGCGACCCGGCGGCGCCCGCCTATCGCCCGACCTGCCATTATGCCTATCATCCCTGCGACGACGCGGTGCTCAGCCTGCACGAGATGTTCGGCTCTGGCCGCAAGCAGACCCGCCACGAGATCCTGGCGCCCGACGAGATCGTCGAGGGGGGCGACGAGCTGGGCGTGCTGATCTACGGTCATGCCCGCAACGCGCTCTGGTATGGCTCGCGGCTCTCGACCGCCGAGGCGCGCAGCCTCGCGCCCTATCAGAACGCGACCGGCCTCCAGGTGTCGAGCGCGGTGATCGCCGGCATGGCCTGGGCGCTGGCCAACCCTCTGGCCGGGATCGTCGAGACGGATGAGATGGACCACGCCTTCTGCCTGGCGGTGCAGCGCCCCTACCTCGGCCCGATCGAGGCGCATTACACCGACTGGACCCCGCTTCAGGACCGCTGGGCGCATTTCCCCGAGGATATCGACGAAAGCGATCCCTGGCAGTTTCGCAACGTGCTCGCGACCTGAGACCGCAGCGGCGGGCCGCAACTTCCCCATGGCATTGCCCCGCGCGCGCGGCTAGAAGAGCGCGGACAGGAGGCCCGCATGACCAAGATCACCCCGCAGCCCGGCATCATGGATATCGCGCTCTACGAGGGTGGCGCGAGCCATGTCGAGGGCAAGACGAATGTGCTCAAGCTGTCGTCGAACGAAAACCCGCTGGGCCCCTGCGACGCCGCGCGCGAGGCGTTTTCGCGCGCGATGCACGAACTCAACCGCTACCCCTCGACCGACCACGCCAGCCTGCGCGCGGCGATCGGCGAGGTCTGGGGGCTCGACCCTGCCCGCATCGTCTGCGGCGTCGGCTCGGGCGAGATCCTCAAGCTCCTGGCCGAAGGCTTTGCCGGGCCGGGCGACGAGATCGTGATGACCGAACACGGCTTTTCGATGTATCCGATCTATGCCCATGCCTGCGGCGCCAAACCCGTCGTGGCGCCCGAGCGCGAGCGCGTGGTGGATGTCGATGCGATCCTCAAGGCCTGCACGAAACGCACGCGGCTGGTGTTTCTCGCCAACCCCGGCAACCCGACCGGCACGATGATCGGCCCGAACGAGCTGCGCCGTCTCGCCGAAGGGCTGCCGCCGCGCGTGCTGCTGGCGCTCGACGGGGCCTATGCGGAATATGTCGAAGGCTATGATGCGGGCGCGGCTCTGGTGGCAGAGCGCGACAACGTGGTGATGACGCGGACCTTCTCCAAGATCTACGGGCTGGGCGGGATGCGGGTGGGCTGGGGCTATGGCCCGCAGGCGGTGATCGACGTGATCAACCGGATCCGGGGGCCGTTCAACCTCTCGACCGCGGCACTCGCCACCGCCGAGGCCGCTGTGCGCGACACCGCCTACATGCGCAAATGCCAGAGCGAGAACGCCAGATGGCGCGACTGGCTGGCGCGCACGCTGGCCGAGATGGGCGTGCCGTCCGACACCTCGACCGCCAATTTCGTGCTCGCCCGCTTTGCCGAAGCCGCCGAGGCCGATGCCTGCGACGCCCATCTGCGCAGCGAGGGGATCATCGTGCGCCGCGTGGCGGGCTATGGCCTGCCGCATTGCCTGCGCATCACCGTGGGGGATGAGGCGTCGTGCCGCCGGGTCGCCCATGCCATCGGCCAGTTCAAGGGCGTGCGCTGATGACGCAGGTCTATGGCCGGGTCGCGCTGATCGGGCTGGGGCTGATCGCCTCGTCGATGGCCCATGCGATGCGCCGCGCGGGGCTGGCGGGCGAGATCACCGGCTATGCGCGCACCGCCGCCACCCGAGACATCGCCCGCGAGGTCGGCTTTTGCGACCGGGTCTGCGACACGGCCGCCGCGGCCGCGACGGGCGCCGATCTCGTGGTGCTCTGCGTGCCGGTGGGGGCGATGGCAGAGGTCGCGGCCGAGATCGCGCCGGTGCTCGCCCCCGGTGCCACGGTGAGCGACGTGGGCTCGGTCAAGGCGGCCGTCATCGCCGCTGTCGGCCCGCATCTCCCCGCCGGCGTGCATTTCATCCCCGCGCATCCGCTGGCCGGGACCGAACATAGCGGGCCAAGGTCTGGCTTTGCCGAACTCTTTGACAACCGCTGGTGCATCCTCGTGCCCGGCGACGCCGACCGCGCCGCCGTGGACCGCCTGCGCGCGCTTTGGGCGGGGATGGGGGCCAATGTCGATGAGATGGACGCCGAGCATCACGACCTCGTGCTGGCCGTCACCAGCCACACGCCGCACCTGATCGCCTATACGATGGTGGGCGTGGCCGACGACCTGCGCCGCGTGACCGACAGCGAGGTCATCAAGTATTCGGCCGCCGGTTTTCGCGACTTTACCCGCATCGCGGCGAGCGACCCGACCATGTGGCGCGACGTATTCCTGACCAACAAGGAGGCGACGCTCGACATCCTCGGCCGCTTTACCGAAGAGCTTTTCGCGCTGCAGCGGGCGATCCGGATGGGCGATGGTGACCACCTGCACGCCTATTTCACCCGCACCCGCGCGATCCGGCGCGGGATCATCGAGGCCGGGCAGGACACCGCCGCGCCCGACTTTGGCCGCAGCCCGGCCAAGGCGCCATGAAGGCGCTGGCGCTGATCCTGTCGCTTTGCGCGGCATTGGGCGCGGTCCCCGCGGCGGCCGAGGCGCCGGACAGGGCCCTGCGGCCGGCCGCGCGCCCGGCTCCGCCCGAGCCTGTCCGTCCGGTGCTGCGGGGCGGCGACCCCGTCGTGGCGGTGCCCGAGACGGTGCCCGAGACGGTGCCCGAGACGGTGCCCGAGACGGTGCCCGAGACGGTGCTGGAGACGGTGGCGATCTCCTCGATCTCGCGCCCGCCGCAGGCCCTCGCCCGACAAGAGGCGCTGGCCGAAGCGCTGCTTGCTCCGCTGCCCGCGGTCTTTGTGCCGGTTCCCGCCGCTGTGGCCGTGCCGCTGCAACGCAGCGCGCGCCAGATGGACAGGGCCGAAGCGCTCATGGGCGCCGCGCCGGCGCCGCGTCTGGTTGCGACGGTCTGGACAGGCGTGTGGCCCGAACTGCGCCCCGAGGGGGATTTCAGTGGCGGCGCCGATGTTCCCGCCCGCGTGTTCCGCCCGATCGCGCGGCCCGGTGACGCGCCCGAACAGGTCGTGCTCGCCTCGGCTGCCGTGGTCGCGCCGCCACTGGCCGGCCCCGCCGTGCTGCGGCCCGCGCCGCGCCCGGCGCTGCACGCCGCGCCTGCGCCCCAAGTGCCCGAGACCGAAGAGCCCGAGACCGAAGTGCCCGAGACTGAAGTGCCCGAGACTGAAGTGCCCGGGACTGAAGTGCCCGGGACCGAAGCTGTCATCACCCCCGCAGCGCTTGTCAGCCCTGCGCCGGTGCAGCTTTCCGCGCTGGCCGCGCCGCGGGCGCTGCGCCCCACCTTGCGCCCGCAGCAGGTCGTGCAGCGGGCGGAGACCGCGCGCGTCACCCGGCAGCGCGGCAGCGTCTGCGGCAATGCGGCCATTCAGGGCGAGGCGATCGCGGCGATCAGCGGCAATGGCGGCTGCGGCGTGGCCGAACCGGTGCGCATCCGCTCGATCGGCGGCGTGTCGCTGTCGCAGCCCTCCACGATGGACTGCCAGACCGCCTCGGCCCTGCTGACCTGGGTCGAGCGCGGCGCGCGGCCTGCCATCGGCGATCTGGGCGGCGGCATCTCGGGTCTGCAGGTGGCCGGGCATTACACCTGCCGGCCGCGCAACAATCAGGCCGGCGCGCGGCTGTCAGAGCATGGCAAGGGCCGCGCCATCGACATCTCGGGCATCGTGCTGCGCAACGGCACCGTCATCAGTATCCTCAACGGCTGGAACAGCGGCCCCTATGGCGAGCGTCTGCGCGCCATGCACCGCGCGGCCTGCGGCCCGTTCGGCACGGTGCTGGGGCCGAACGCGAACCGGTTCCATGCCGACCATTTCCACTTTGATACGGCGCGGTATCGGTCGGGCAGCTACTGCCGCTAACGCAGCTGTGGCGCCGGGCCGAGCGGGATCGGCCCCAGCGCCATCATCCCGTTGCGCAGGGTGATCGTCGCGCGCAACTCGTCCTCGCCCGCCGCCATCATCGTCGCCGCGCGGTCCCAGGTGGGGGCGACGCCGGGGTCGATGGCGCCCGCAGAGACCCCCAGCGCGATCAGTTGCGACCAGTCCTTCACCGCCAGCGTGATCGCCCCGGCGGGCACGCCAGCCGCATCCACGGTGATGTCGCCCGTTGCATTGAACGACACCGCGCCCCAGCCAAGCCGCGTCTCGCGCAGGGTGAGCGCGGTCAGCTTCGGCCCGCCGTCCGACCCCATTGTCGCATCGAACGGCCGGTCAAAGGTCAGCCCCGCATCGACGCGCAGGATGTCGAGCGCGGCTGGCATCGTGCCGGCAGGGTCGATCAGCGCCATCGCCTGCGCGGGCAGCACGATGGCGCGCCCCTCGGCAAAGGCGTCGTATTGCCCCGGCGCCGGCCCCGCCACGCGGAAAGCCGCGACAAGATGGTCGAGCGTCGCCTCCCACCCCTGGTCCGAGGCGAGCCGCGTCGCATCGGCCTCGAGCGTCACGCTGTCGAGCGGCAGCGCCGCGGCGACACCCACCTTGGCGCTCGCCCGCAGCCCGTCGCTGTCGAGCGTGAACACCTCATCCGCGATGGTGAGGGTCTGGCGCGCGGGCCAGAGCGCGATCACCTTGTTGGGCTGGTAGCTGAGGGCAAAAAGCCGGAAGTCGGGCATCTGCCAGGCGAAGGTCCGCGCAGGGTCGCGCAGCGCCACGGCGTCAAAACGCGTGTCGAACCGCGAGGGAAAGCCGCGCACGCTCATCGCCTCATATTCCACATGCCAGCCCTCGGCGCGCATCCCGTCGATGGCCAGCGCCGCGCCCTTTTGCACCGCATTGGACCCCACGAACCAATAGCCGCCATAAAGGCTGGCGAGGATCGCGATGATGATGGCCATGAAACGCATCTGCGGTCTTTCCCTTCTGCTGCAATGGGGTATCTAGCGGGCGCAGGGACCAAGGACCAGTTGCAAGATGCAGACATCACCGATTTGGGTATTCGGCTACGGATCGCTCTTGTGGAACCCCGGTTTCACCCCGGCCGAAGCGGTCGCAGCCCAGCTTGCGGGGTATCAGCGCTGCTTCTGCATGCTCTCGATCCATCACCGCGGCACCGAGGACGACCCCGGCCTCGTGCTGGCACTCGACCCGATGGCCCAGTCGCATTGCGACGGCATGGCGCTGCGCGTGGCACAAGGCGAGACCGCAGGGGTGCTCGCCATGCTGCGCGAACGCGAACTGGTGTCCTCGGCCTATGTGGAGCGCTGGCTTCCGTTGCGGCTCGCCGACGGGCGCGAGGTGACGGCGCTGGCCTATGTGGTGGATACCGCGCACCGGCAATATTGCCGGTTCGACCGCGAGACGCAGGCGCGGATGATCGCGCGGGCGCGGGGCGGGCGGGGGCCCAATACCGAATACCTCTACAACACCGCAGCACATCTGCGCGCGATGGGCATCCAGGACCCCGAGATGGCCTGGATCGCGGCGCGGGTGCGTGTCCTCACTGGCACGGCGCCGGAATAAACCGATATTTCATTTGGGTTTGTGCGCTGCGACCCTTATGATCCGGCGCAAAGCAGAAACGCGAGGAACCCGTCCGCGATGGACAGGCTGGAACCCGAGGCCGAGCCGCATTTTTCCCAACCCGTCCGGCAGATCACCTCGATGCTGATCGTGCTCGGGCTTGTGGGGGGGCTGGCCTATATCGGCTTTACCGCGATCGAGCTGATCTTTCTGTCCAACCCCTATCTCAACGGGCTGATCCTTTTCGTGTTCATCCTGGGCGTGCTGTCCTGTTTTCGGCAGGTGGCGCAACTGATGCGCTCGGTCGGCTGGATCGAGGGGTTTGCCCGCGAACAGGGCGTGCGCAGCCTCGCCGCGGCGCCTTCGCTGCTCGCGGCGCTGGCGACGCTGCTGCGCTCGCGCGGGGCGCGGATGCAGCTTTCGTCGAGCGCGAGCCGGTCGATCCTCGATTCGGTCGGGCAGCGCATCGACGAGGACCGCGAGATCACGCGCTATCTGGGCAGCACGTTGATTTTCCTTGGCCTTCTGGGCACATTCTACGGCCTTGCCACGACCGTGCCGGCGCTGGTGGACACGATCCGCTCGCTCAACCCGACCGAGGGCGAAAGCGGCGCCGACATCTTTGCGCGTCTGCAGGACGGGCTCGAAGCGCAATTGGGCGGCATGGGCACGGCCTTCTCCTCCTCGCTGCTGGGGCTCGCGGGGTCGCTCGTCGTGGGGCTGCTCGAGCTTTTCGCCGGGCACGGGCAGAACCGGTTCTACCGCGAACTCGAGGAATGGCTCTCCACCATCACCCGCGTCGGCTTTTCCACCGGCGAGGACGGCGCGGGCGGCGACGCGGCGGTGATGGCCGGCGTGATCGACAACCTTGCCGAGCAGATGGAAGCGCTGCAACTGATGTTCACCCAGTCCGACATCGGGCGCAGCCAGGTGGACGAACGGCTCAGCGAGCTTGCCGTTGCGATGAACCGGCTGGCGCAGCGGATGGAGACCGACCCCGCCGGCGACGCGCTCTTGCGCATCGCGCAGGGGCAGGAACGGCTGATCGCGCAACTGGCCGCCGGGGCGGGCAGCGGCGGCGACGGCGGCGGCGATGCCGAAAGCCGGATGCGCCTGCGGTCGATCGACGTGCAGATGCTGCGCATCCTCGAAGAGATTTCCGCCGGCCGGCAGGAAACGATGGGCGAGTTGCGCGCGGATCTGGGCGCGCTCACCCGCGCGATCAGGGGCATCCGACCGCCCGCGCGTGACAGCGAACGGGGCTAGGCATGGCGCTGAAACGGCGGTCGGGCAACAGGTTTCAGGCGAATATCTGGCCGGGCTTCGTCGATGCGATGACCGGCCTCTTGCTGGTGCTGATGTTCGTGCTCACGATCTTTACCGTGGTGCAATTCGTGCTGCGCGACACGATCACCGGGCAGGAATCCAAACTCAACCAGCTCACCAGCGAGATGGCCGCCCTCTCGGCCGCGCTGGGGCTGGAACAGGACCGAACTGCCACGCTGGCCGCCACGCTGTCCGCCACCACCGACGAGGTCGAGGCGCAGGCGGCGCTGATCTCGCGGCTGACCGGCGAGCGGGACGCGCAGGCGCAGGCGCTGGCCGAGGCCGAAAACCGCATCACCGGGTTCGAGGCGCAGGTCGCGGGCCTGCTGGCGCAGCGGGCGCAGGCCGAGACGCGCATCGCCGGGCTCGAGGCCGACCAGACCCGGCTGATGAGCGAGGCCGAGGCGCTCGACCTCGCGCTGGCGCAGGCGCGCGACGAGATCGACGCCGGGGCCGAGGCCGCACGGCTGGCTGCGGCGCGGCGCGCGGCGCTCGAATCGCTGGTGGCCGACCTCGAAGCCAACCGCGACAGCGCCGCCGCACAGATCAGCGACCTTGAGGCCAACCGCGACAGCGCCGCCGCACAGATCAGCGACCTTGAGGCCAACCGCGACAGCGCCGCCGCACAGATCAGCGACCTGGAGGCCGCGCGGCTGGTCGATGCCGCCGCCGCCGAGGCGCTGCGCGCGCGGCTCGCCGATGCCGATACCGAACTGACCGCGATGACGCTGGCGCTCGAAGAGCAGCGCCGCCGGGCGGAAGAGACGCTGACGCTGCTCGCCGCCGCGCAATCCGCGCGCGATGACCTCGACATGGCGCTGGCGGCGGCGCTGCTGGCCCGCCAGCAGGCCGAGAACGACCTGCAAGCCGCCCTCAACGCCGGCAACGACCTTGACGCGCGGCTGCTCGCGGCGCTGGGGATGCAGGAGAACACCGCGGCAGAGCTTGCCGCCGCGCGCGCCGAGCTTGATGCGGTGGCCGCGGCGCGCGACGATCTGTCGGTGCAACTGGCCGCGGCATTGGCCGCGCAGGCCGGGGTCGCGGGCGATCTTGCCGCGGCGCAGGCGGCACTCGAGGCGGCGCTGGCCGAGGGCGCGCTGAGCCGCGCCGAGGTCGAGGAACGGCTGGCGGCGGCGGTGCTGGCCCGGCAGGCAGCCGCGGCGGAACTGGACGCCGCTCGGGCCGAAGGGGCCGCGGCGCAGGCCGCGCGCGCCACGCTGGAACAGCGGCTGGCCGAGGCGCTGCTGGCGGGGGACACGCTGCGCGCCGAGGTCGCATCGCTGTCGGACCAGACCACCGAAACGCAGCAGGACCGCGCCAGCCTCGAGGCGCGTCTGGCCGAGGCGCTGGCCGCGCTCGCCACTGCCGAGAGCCAGACCGCCGCGCAGATGACCGAGGCTGAACAGCAGGCGGCGCTGCTCGCCATGGCCAATGCGCGCCTCAGCGACGAACGGGCGCTGTCGGCCGAAAGCCAGCGGCAGGTCGCGCTGCTCAACGAACAGGTGGCGGAACTGCGCGCGCAGGTCGGCACGCTGCAGACGCTGTTGCAGGTCTCGGCCGACCAGGATGCCGCGTCGCAAGTGCAGATCGAGGCGCTGGGCTCGCAGCTCAACACCGCGCTGGCCCGTGTCGCCGCCGAAGAACGCCGCCGCCGCACGCTGGAGGAGGCCGAGCGTGCCCGGCTCGAGGCCGAAGCCGCGCGGCTCGCGGCCGAGGCGCAGGATCTGGAGCGCTACAAATCCGACTTCTTTGGCCGGTTGCGCGAAGTGCTCGACGGGCGCGACGGCGTGCGCATCGAAGGCGACCGGTTCGTGTTCTCCTCCGAGGTGCTGTTCGAACCCGCGCAGGCCGACCTGTCAGAGGCCGGGCGCGCCCAGATCGCCGCCGTCGCCTCGCTCTTGCGCAATATCGCGGGCGAGATCCCGCAGGGTATCGACTGGGTGATCCGGGTGGACGGGCACACCGACAACCAGCCGCTTTCGGGCAGCGGGCAATACCGCAACAATTGGGAACTGAGCCAGGCGCGGGCGCTGTCGGTGGTGCTGTTCATGATCGACACACAGGGCATCCCGCCCGAACGGCTCGCGGCCAACGGTTTTGGCGAATATCAGCCGATCAACCCCGCCGATACGCCCGAGGCGCGCGCGCAGAACCGCCGGATCGAGCTCAAGCTGACCGAGCGCTGATCAGTTGCCGCTGGTGTCCACTTCGGGCAGCGGTTCGGCCTCGGGGGCAGGGGCTGCCTCGACCGGCGCGACAGCGGCAGCCTGCGCCAGCGCGCCATCCTGCCACTGGCCGGTGTCGGTCTCGCCGGTGGCATAGCGCATGGTGCCGTTGCCCTGCCGGCGGCCGTTCTGGAACATGCCCTCATAGACATCGCCATTGGTGTAGGTGGCGACGCCCAGCCCGCTGATCTCTCCGTTATCCCACTGGCCTTCATAGACAAAACCGTCAGGCATGGTGATCTTGCCGCTGCCGTGGCGCTGGCCGTTCAGGAACTCGCCCTCATAGACCGTGCCGTCGGCATAGGTCGCGGTGCCCACGCCGTTGCGCTGGCCATCGGCCCATTGGCCGTCATAGACATAGCCGTCGGCAAAGGTCATGCGCCCTTGCCCGTGGTTGCGCGCATTGCGGAATTCGCCCTCATAGACAAGCCCGTTGGCATAGGTGGCGATGCCGCGCCCGTCGATCACGCCGGCCTTCCAGTCGCCTTCGTAGGTCGCGCCATCGGGATAGGTGATGCGGCCCCGCCCATCGGCGAGGTCGGCGCGGAACTGGCCCACATAGACCGACCCGTCGGGATAGGTGACCTCGCCTTGCCCCTCGATCTGGCCGGCGACCCAGGCGCCGACATAGCGGTAGCCATCGGTGCCGGTAAAGCTGCCCTGCCCGTGGCGCTGGTCGTCCTGAAATCCGCCGGTATAGACATCGCCATTGGCATAGGTCGCGGTGCCGGTGCCGTGGCGGCGGCCGGCGACAAGGTCGCCCTCATAGACATCGCCATTGGCCTGCACCAGCCGCCCGCGCCCTTCGAGCTGGCCGTTGACCCAGGTGCCGGAATAGACCAGCCCGTCGGTCATGGTCAGCGTGCCGGTGCCCTCGCGCTCGCCATTGGCAAGCGTCCCCTCATAGACCGCGCCGTCAGGATAGGTGATGCGGCCCTCGCCCTCTTTCACGCCATTGATCCACTGGCCGGTATAGACATAGCCGCCGGGGCTGGTCATCGTGCCTGTGCCGTGGTGCATCGCGTTGCGGAATTCGCCCTCATAGACCACGCCATTGGCATAGGTGGCGATCCCGGTGCCGGTGATCTTGCCATCTTCCCACTGGCCCTCATAGGTGCCGCCATCGGCAAAGGTGATGCGGCCTTGCCCCTCGGGCTTGCCCAGCGCGAAAGCGCCCACATAGACCGAGCCATTGGGAAAGCGCGCGGTGCCCTGGCCGCGGATCTCGCCTTCGAACCATTCGCCGGTGTATTCATAGCCATTGGGCAGGCGGTAGGTGCCTTGCCCGTGCTGCTTGCCGTTGAGGAAGCTGCCCTCGTAGATGCCGCCATCCTCGTATTGCTTGGTCTCGACGGTCTGGGCCTGCAGCGCGAGCGGTGCGGTCAGCGCCAGCGCCACCATGGCCGCATGGATGCCGTGCCGCGTCGTTTTTCCGAAAGTCATGCCGTGCCCACCCCTGCTGCCCGGCGCCCGCCGGATCAGCGTCAGACTACCGGAGCCCATTCAGCGTGACAACAGGCCCCAGGGCGCGCGGCAGTAACATCGGCTTTCCCTTGCGCGTGCATCTGCTACATCAGGGCGGACCAGTCAGAGGTGTTGCATGACCGACCATTTCCGCCTCACCATGGCGCAACTGAACCCCACGCTGGGCGACCTGGCCGGCAATGCCGCCCGCGCCCGCGACGCCTGGGCGCAGGGGCGTGATGCCGGCGCCGACCTCGTGGCGCTGCCCGAGATGTTCGTGACCGGTTACCAGACCCAGGATCTGGTGATGAAGCCCGCCTTTCACCTGGCCGCGATGGCGCAGATCGAAACGCTGGCTGCGGATTGCGCCGATGGGCCGATGCTGGCCATCGGCGGGCCCTGGGCCGAGGGTGGCCGGCTCTACAACGCTTATCATATTCTGCGCGGCGGGCGTGTCATTGCCCGCGCATTGAAGCATGAATTGCCAAATTACAACGTGTTCGACGAATTGCGTCATTTTTCGTCTGGCCCGCTGGGCGGCCCCTTTGACGCGGGCGCGCTGCGCATCGGCACACCGATCTGCGAGGATGCCTGGTTTCCCGACGTGTCCGAGACGCTGGCCGAAAGCGGGGCGCAGATGCTGCTCGTCGCCAATGGCTCGCCCTATTTCCGCGAGAAATTCGCGATCCGCATGAACCAGATGGTCGCCCGCGTGACCGAAACGGGGCTGCCGCTGGTCTATCTCAACATGGTGGGCGGGCAGGACGATCAGGTGTTCGACGGCGGGTCCTTTGTGCTCAACCGGGGCGGACATCTGGCGGTGCAACTGCCGGTGTTCGAGGAGGCGGTCGCGCATGTCGATTTCACCCGCGGCCCGCAAGGGTGGGAGGCCGCGACAGGGCTGCGCGCCGTGGCGCCGCCGACGATCGAACAGGACTACCGCGCGATGGTGGTGAGCCTGCGGGACTATTTCGCCAAGACCGGGTTCAGCCGCGCTTTGCTGGGCCTGTCGGGGGGGATCGACTCGGCGCTGGTCGCCACCATCGCCGCCGATGCACTGGGGCCCGGGAATGTGCGCTGTGTCATGCTGCCCTCGCGCCACACCTCGCGCGCGAGCCTCGAGGATGCGGCGGCAGTGGCGCGCGCGCTGGGCTGCGCGCTCGACGAGGTCTCCATCGGCGGGCCGCAGGAGGCGGTGGAGGCAGCACTCGCGCCGCTCTTTGCAGGCCGCGCGGCGGATCTGACCGAAGAGAACATCCAGTCGCGGCTGCGCGGTCTGTTGCTGATGGCCCAGTCGAACAAGTTCGGCGAGATGCTGCTGACCACGGGCAACAAATCCGAGGTCGCGGTGGGCTATGCGACGATCTATGGCGACATGGCGGGGGGCTACAATCCGATCAAGGACCTGTACAAGACGCGCGTCTTTGCCACCTGCCGATGGCGCAACGAGGTGCATCGCGACTGGATGCGCGCACCCGCCGGCGTGGTGATCGCGCCGCGCGTGATCGAGAAACCGCCCAGCGCCGAACTGCGCCCCGACCAGCGCGACGACGACAGCCTGCCGCCCTATGACATCCTCGACGGGATCCTCGAGATGCTGGTGGATGGCGATGCCTCGGTCGCGCAGTGCGTCGCGGCGGGCTATGACCGGGCCGTGGTGAAGAAGGTCGAACATCTGGTGTACATCAGCGAATACAAGCGGTTCCAGTCCGCGCCTGGCACGCGGCTGACCAAACGCGCGTTCTGGCTCGACCGGCGCTATCCGCTGGTGAACCGCTGGCGCGACAACGGCGAGGCCGGGCCGGCGCCTGCGTCCGGCGCCTGAGGCGCGGACGGCACCCGCCCGCCCGCCCTGCCTCTGTTGCGGCAGGGGGCATTTCGTGCCACGCTTGCGGCATGCCAGACCCCGAGACCACGCCGACAGCCGTGTGCTTTGCCGCATTCGTGGCCACTGTGTCACCCCCTGCACGGCAGGCCGACGCAGAGCGGCTCGATGCGCTGTTTCGCTTGGTAACAGGCTGGTCGCCTGTCATGTGGGGGCCCACGATGGTGGGCTATGGAGCCTATGCCTATCGCTATGCCAGCGGCCATGGCGGCCGGTCGCTCGCCACCGGGTTTTCACCGCGCAAGGCGGAACTGTCGCTCTATCTGATGGCCGGTTTCGCGGCACATGGCGAGATCCTTGCGCGCCTGGGGCCGCACCGGGTTACCAAGGCCTGCCTGTATATCAAGCGGCTGGACGATATCGACATGGATGTGCTGGCGGAGCTGATCCGTGCCGGGCTCGACGATCTGGGGCGGCTCTGGACGGTCGAGCCGTCCTGACGGCAGCGCTTGTGGCCGCGGCGGAGCCTTCGGCGAGGATATTTGGGGCAAGATGAAGGCGAAGCGTCCCTCTGCAGCTTCATCTTGCCAGCAAATATCCCGGGGGGGAGCCGCAGGCGATGGGGGCAGAGCCCCCTAGATCGACACCGCCGGGCACTGTGCGCGCAGGGCTTCGGCATCCGCGCGGGTGCACAGGCGGGTGGCGTCGGTCATCACCGCAGCGCCCGCGCCGGCCACGCCCCAGGTGAGAGCGGTGGCCAGATCGTGACCCTGCGCCAGCGCGAGCGTGAAGGCGCCCACAAAGGTGTCGCCCGCGCCGACCTTGCTGCGCACGGGGACGGCTGGGGCGGGGGCGTGCAAGCGCAGGCCCTCGGCGGCGAGCACCGAGCCTTCGCTGTCGCGCGCGACGATGACGATGCGGGCCACGCCCTGGGCCACCAGCCGCTCTGCCAGATCGGCGGCATCCGTGAGGTCGCACAGGTCGCGGCCGATCAGGTCGCGCGCTTCGGTATGGTTCATCCGCAGCACATGGATCGCGCGGTCGGTGGCCTGCCCGGCAAGGCGCAGCGCCTCGCCGGAGGTATCGACGATGACATCCACGCCGCGCGCCGCCATCTGGCGTGCCAGGTCGAGCGGGATGGTCAGCGGCACGCCCGGCGGGATCGAGCCCGAGACCACGGCGAGCCCGCCGGGCTGCGCGGCAAAGGTCACGGCGGCCGTCACGGTGGCGACGTCGATGTCGTTCCACTGCGGCCCGGGCAGCATGAAGCGGAACTGCTCATGCGTGCCTTGGTCCAGCACCGAGAGCGACGAGCGCGTTTCGCCTCTGGCGGGGTGCACGATGAGGTCGAGCCCGGCCTCGGTCATCAGCTTGGCCATATGTTCGCCGTTGTGGCCGCCCAGCACAACAAAGGTGCGCGCGCGGCCGCCGAGGATCGCGACGGCGCGGCTCACGTTGATGCCGCCGCCGCCGGGGTCGAGTTGCGCGGGGTCGCAGCGCAGTTTCACGTTGGGCGTGACTGCCGCGACCTTGGTCGCGAGGTCGAGCGCGGGGTTGAGGGTGACGGTGAGGATATCGCGCATCGGGGGACTCGGGTCTCTGGGGTCAGCGTCACACTGACCCCAGCGCCCGGCCCGATGCAAGCCGCAATGTTAGCGGTAGCAGGCGGGCGTCAGTAGAACTGATAGCTGACCGGAACAAAGTGGAAGCCGTCGCCGCGCGTCTCGACGAAACCTGCGCCGGGAAAGGGCATGTGGTAGCCAATCACGGCAAACCGGTCGGCGGCGGCCATGCCGAGGATGCGGCGCCGGGTCGCGGCGGCGGCGCCCTTGTCGGCGTCAAAGCGCACCTCCCAGTCCGGGTGGGCGAGCGACCAGACATAGTGATTGGCGGTGTCGGCCATGAGGAGCATCTGCGCGCCTGCGCTTTCCAGCATGAACCCCATGTGGCCGGGCGTGTGGCCCGGCGCGGCCAGGGCAGTGATGCCGCTGCGCACCGCGTCGCCATCGCCGATCATCGTCATGGCGGCGCTGAGCGGGCGAACCTTGGCCTCGAACCCGTCATTGGCGGCGCCCGCCCAGTGGTCGTATTCCGTGGCGCCGGCGACATAGGCCGCATTGGCAAAGGTGGGGGTGCCGTCCGCATCGGTCAGACCGCCGATATGGTCGCCATGCATGTGGGTCAGCACCACATGGGTGATGTCGCCCGGTGCATATCCGGCGGCGGCGAGCGCCGAAGTGATCCCGCCCGCGTCGAGGCCGGTGTCGAACAGGATCACCTCGCTGCCGGTATTGACCACGGTCGGGGTGAAGAAATTACGCCCCAGCGCGGGGTCGATGAAATTGGCCTGCGAGACGGCGGCGAATGCCTCGGGCGAGACATTGAGGCCAAAGGTCTCTTGCGGGTTTTCCTGCGGGCGGCTGCCGGCAAGGAGGGTGGTGACGCGGAAGGCGCCCAGCGTGAAATCGCGGTGGGTGGGCAGCATCGCGCCGGTGGTCTGCGCTGTGGCCATCCTGGGCATGCCCGCGATTGCGGCAAAGGGCAGGGCGGCACCGGCCAGAAGGGCGTGGCGGCGGGTGAGGGTCTGGCTCATCTTGGCCTCCTTTGGGTCAGGTTGCAGGTGGCGAGGAGGTAGTGCCGGGCCCGGATGCGACCAAAGGGAATGGCTGCGATGACGCACAGGTGATGTGCGGGGCCTTATCCCGGTGGGGTGCGGGTGGCCGGCCGGGGCCTCCGGCGGGAGTATTTGGGGCACAAAGAAGCGGGGGTGGGGACGCCCGGCTGCGGCGCGCGGCTGCTGCTGCTGCTCAGTGCCACCACTCGTCGATCGCCGCGATGTCGTCGTCGGACCAGCCGAAGTGATGGGCAAACTCATGCACCGTGACATGGGCGATCATGTCGCCCAGCGATACGTCGCCGCGTTCGGCCCATTCATCGAGGATGGGGCGGCGGAAGAGCCAGACGGTATCGGGCCCTTGCGGCTGGTCGAAATGCGACTTTTGCGTGAGCGGCACGCCGTCGTAGAGGCCGGTCAGGTCGAAGGCATCCATGTCAAGCTCGGCCAGCACGGCCTCGTCGGCAAACTCGGTCACGCGGATGGCGACCTTCATCGCCTCGGCGCGAAAGGCGGGCGGCAGGTTCGAGACGGTCTCGCGGGCCAGGTCCTCGATTTCGTCACAGCTGGGGGCAATCGTGTCCATGCCCCTGATATGGACAAAAGCGGCGCGCTGTGAAAGAGGCAGATGCAACAGGAGAGCCCCATGACCGTCACCCGTTTCGCCCCGTCGCCCACCGGCTGGATCCATATCGGCAACCTGCGCGCGGCGCTGTTCAACTATGCCATTGCGCGCCAGAACGGCGGCCAGTTCATCCTGCGGATCGACGACACCGACCCGGAGCGGTCGAAAGAGGAATATGTCGAGGGGATCAAGGCCGATCTGACCTGGCTGGGCCTGAGCTGGGACCGGACCGAGCGGCAATCGGCGCGCATCGCGCAATACATGGCCGCCAAGGAGCGGCTGATCGCCATGGGCCGCATCTATGAGTGTTTCGAGACGCCGGTCGAGCTTGACCTCAAGCGCAAGAAGCAGCTCAACATGGGCAAGCCGCCGGTCTATGACCGCGCCGCGCTGGCGCTGAGCGCGAGCGAGAAGGACCGGCTGCGCGCCGAGCGCGGCTCGCATTGGCGGTTCCTGCTCGATCAGGAGCGGATCGAGTGGGAGGATGGCATCCTCGGGCCGATCTCGATCGACGCGGCGAGTGTCAGCGACCCGGTGCTGATCAAGGGCGACGGGCAGATCCTCTATACCTTTGCCTCGGTCGTGGATGATACCGAGATGGGCGTGACCGACATCGTGCGCGGCGCGGACCATGTGACCAATACCGCCACGCAGATCCAGATCATCAAGGTGCTGGGCGGCACGGTGCCGCGCTTTGCGCACCATTCGCTCTTGACCGGGCCGCAGGGCGAGGCGCTGTCCAAACGGCTGGGCACATTGGCGCTGCGCGACCTGCGCGCGCAGGGGATCGCGCCGATGGCGGTGCTGAGCCTGATGGCGCGGCTGGGCTCGTCCGACCCGGTCGAGCTGCGCGGGTCGGTGCAGGAGGTGGTGGATGGCTTTACCCTGTCGCATTTCGGATCGGCGCCGACCAAGTTCGACGCCGAGGACCTCAGGCCGCTGACCGCGCGCTGGATCGCGTCGCTGCCGCATGAGGCGGTGGCTGGACAGATCGCGGCTGCGGGTGTGCCGGCGCATCTGTCGGAGAGCTTCTGGGCGGTGGTGCGCGACAATGTCGCCACGCTGGACGAGCTTGCCCCATGGTGGAAGGTCTTTGCCGAGGGCGCGGTGAGCCTCGTGGACCCGGAGGACGAGGCGTTCATCGCGCAGGCGCTGGAACTGCTGCCCGACGCGCCCTATGACGCCGAGACCTGGAAGGTCTGGACCGAGGCTGTCAAGGCCGCGACCGGGCGCAAGGGCAAGGCGCTGTTCATGCCGCTGCGCAAGGCGCTGACCGGGCGGACGCATGGGCCGGAAATGGCCGATGTGATGCCGCTGTTGCAGGTGCGCCCGACGCGGTGACCCTTGCCGGCGGGGGAGGCCACGCCAGATTGCGGTTGTCACTGTCACCAAGGGGGACGTCATGGCGCCACCGGCCAAGTTTCTGAGCGGCAATCTGCTGCGCCACATCACCGTGATGTCGCTGACCTCGTCGGTCGGGCTGATGGCGGTGTTTCTGGTCGATTTCGTGGACATGGTGTTCATCGCCATGCTGGGCAAGGCCGAGCTTGCCGCCGCCGTGGGCTATGCCGGGGCGATCTTGTTCTTCACCTCGTCCTTTGGCATCGGCATGGCGATTGCCGCGGGTGCGCTGGTGGCCCGCGCGGTGGGGGCGGGCGACCGGGCGCTGGCGCAGCGGCGGGCGACCAATTCGCTGATCTATGGCTTTGTGTTCGGGGCTGCCTTTGCCGCGGTGGTCTGGGCCTACCTCACGCCACTGGCGGCATTGATGGGGGCAAGCGGCGAGACGCTGGCGCTGGCCGTGCATTATCTGGCGATCATCGTGCCCTCGATGCCCTTGCTCATGGTCGGGATGGTGGGCGGCGCGATCCTGCGGGCGCATGGCGATGCGCGCCGGTCGATGTTTGCGACCATCGGGGGTGCGGTGGTCAATGCGGTGCTCGACCCGATCCTGATCTTTGGGCTGGGGATGGAGCTGACGGGGGCTGCGCTGGCCACGGTGGCGGCGCGGGTGGCGATTGCGGTGATCGCGCTGGTGCCGCTGGTGCGGGTCTATGGCGGCTTTGGCAGGCCCACGCCGGCAACGCTCTGGCCGGATCTGCGGCCAATCGCGCTGATCGCGCTGCCCGCGATCCTGACGCAGCTCGCCACGCCGATCGGGCAGGCCTATGTCACGCGCGCGATGGCCGCCTATGGCGAAGAGGCGGTGGCGGGCATGGCGATCATCGGGCGGATGATCCCGGTGGCCTTTGGCGTGATCTTTGCCCTGTCTGGGGCCATCGGGCCGATCATGGGACAGAATTTCGGCGCGGGGCAGCATGACAGGGTGGCGCGCAGCCTGCGCGACGGGATCCTGTTCACCGCCATCGTGACGGTTCTGGTCTCGGGAGTGCTCTTTGCGCTGCGCGGGCCGCTCGAGGCGCTGTTCCTGTTGCAGGGCGATGCACGGACGCTGGTGTTCCTCTTTGCCGGGCCGCTGAGCCTGTTGTGGTTTTTCAATGGCCTGGTGTTCGTGGGCAATGCGGCCTTCAACAATCTGGGGCACCCGTTCTATTCCACGCTGATCAACTGGGGCCGCCACACGCTGGGCACGATCCCGCTGGTCATCCTCGGCGCGGCCTGGTTCGGTGCGCCGGGCGTGCTGATCGGGCAGGCGGTGGGGGGCGTGGTCTTTGGCCTGCTGTCGGTCTGGCTCGCCGCGCGGATCATCGCGCGGGGCGCGGGGGCTGTGGCCGAGCCTGCGGCCAACGAAATGTCGGTGTTCCGGCTGTTCCACAACCGGCGGTATTGATGGCGCTGGTGGAGCCTCCGGCGGGGATATTTATGGCAAGATGAAGCGGGGGACGGCGCTCTATTCCCTGGCGCGCAACACGCGGGCGGGTTTGGCCGCGAGGGGCCGCAGGGCAAAGGCGAGGCCTGCGAGCAGTGTCGCCAGCGTGCCGCCGAGGATGATGCCGATCGCCGAGGGCCAGACGACGTCATATCCTGTCTCCATCACGAAGGTGGAGACGGCCCAGCCCCCCAGAATGCCCGCCGCCAGCGCCACGCTGCCTGCCGCCGTGCCGAGAAGCGCCGCACGCAGGGCGAAGCTCGCGAGGATGCGGCCGCGCGAGGCGCCCAGCGTCTTGAGCACCGCCGCCTCATAGGTGCGCGCGCGTTCGCCTGCTGCCGCGGCGCCGATCAGCACCAGAAACCCGGTGAGCAGCGTGGCCGCCGCGCCATAGCGGGTGGCGGCGGCGATGCCCTCGATCACCTCGGACACCTGCGCGATGGCGTCGCGGATGCGGATCGCGGTGATGTTGGGATAGGCGGTCGCAAGGTCGCGCAGGATCGCGGCCTCGGCCTCGGGTTCGGAATAGACGGTGGCGATCCAGCTATGCGGCGCGCCGGCGAGCGCTGCGGGGTTGATCGACATGACAAAGCCGATGCCGGCGCTCTCGAAATTCACCTCGCGAAAACTGCTGACCGTCGCGGTGATGTCGCGGCCGAGGATGTTGACCGTGACCCGGTCGCCCAGCGACAGACCGATCTCGGCGGCTTCTTCGGCGGAAAAGCTCATCAGCGGGTCACCGGCATAATCCGCCGGCCACCATTCGCCCGCGGTCAGTGTGGTGTTGTCGGGCCGGCTGTCGGAATAGGTGACACCCCGGTCGCCCTGCACAACCCAATGCCCGTCGGCAAAGTCGCGCGCGGGGATGTCGTTGATCCGGGTGATGATGCCGCGCAGCATCGGTGCGCTCTCCACGCGGCTCACCTGCGGGTCATCGGCGAGGCGCGCGTTGAAGCCTGCGATCTGGTCAGGCTGGATATCGACGAAAAAGTAGGAGGGCGCGATGGCGGGCAATTCGCCGGCGATGGTGCGGCGCAGGTTGCCGTCGATCTGGCCCACGGCGGCCAGCACGGCAAGGCCGAGGCCCAGCGAAAGCACGACCGATGTCGTCTCGCCGCCGCGCGCGCCGATGGCGCCGAGTGCCAGCCGCCAGGTGGGCCGGCCGCGCGCCGCGATGCGCGCGCGCCGCGCCAGCCAGCGCGCCGCCGCCGCCGCCAGCACCAGCAACAGGAGCGCGGCCGCGATGCCGCCCGCGGTCCAGAGCGTGAGCATCGCCGTGCCGGAAAACCAGATCGCAGCCCCGATCAGCGCCGCGATCAGCAGCGCCGTGACCCCGACCCAGGGCCAGGAGGGGAAGCTGCGCCCGGCGGCAAAGGCATCGCGAAAGAGCGTCGCGGCCTTGATCTCTTCGGTCCGGGCCAGCGGCCAGAGGGTAAAGATCAGCGCCGCGAGCAGGCCGTAAAGCGCGGCTTCGGCCAGCGGGCCGGGATAGAGGCCAAAGGTGGCGGGGATCGGCAGGCGCGCCTCGATCAGCGGCGCAAAGGCCAGCGGCAGCCCCGCGCCGAGCAGCAGGCCCAGCGCGATGCCCAGAAGCGTCAGCGCGCCGATCTGCAGGAAATAGGTGAGAAAGATGATGCGCCGTGTGGCGCCCAGCGTCTTGAGCGTGGCGATGACTTCGGTCTTGCCGGCGAGATAGGCGCGCACGGCGGCCGAAACGCCGACGCCGCCCACGGCGAGGCCCGAGAGGCCGATCAGCACGAGAAAGGCGCCGAGCCGGTCCACGAAGATCGCCGTGCCGCCCGCGCCGCGCCGCGCATCGCGCCAGCGCAGGCCGGCGTCGCGGAATTGCGCCTCGGCCGCGTCCGCGAGCGCCTGCAGGTCGGCGCCGGGCGGCAGGTCGAGCCGGTAATTGGTATTGAAAAGCGTGCCCTCGGCGATCAGGCCGGACCCGGCCAGATCGGCGGTCAGCACGATGGAGCGTGGCCCGAGGCCGAAACCGCCGGCCGCGTTGTCGGGATAGCGGGCGAGCACGGCCGCCATCACAAAGGTCTGCTCGCCCAACCGGAAGGTATCGCCGGGCACAAGGCCAAGGCGGTCGGCCAGCACGCGCTCGAGCACGCCGCCGGGCAGGGTGCCGTCGCCCGCCAGCGCCTGATCCAGCGGCATGGCAGGGTCGAGCGTCACCGCCCCCACCAGTGGATAGGCGCTGTCCACCGCGCGCACCTGGGTGAGCGCCCGGTCGGCCTCGGCGCCTTCGCCCACGACCACCATGGAGCGGAAATCGACGGTTTCCGAAATGGTTGTGGCGATGGAGGCGAGGAATGCCAGCTCTTCGGCGCGGGCAAAACGATAGGTAAACTCGACCTCGGCATCGCCGCCGAGCAGGGCCGCACCTTCGCGCGCGAGGCCCGCCTCGATGGCGGCCCGCACGGTGCCCACGGCCGCGATGGCGGCCACGCCCAGCGCCAGACAGGCGAGGAAGATGCGAAATCCGCGCAGCCCGCCGCGCAATTCGCGCCGCGCGAGGCGGAAGGCCATGCGCAGGCTCATTCTGCGGCCTGCCGCGCGGCGTCGTCCACGATGCGCCCGTCGCGCAGCCGGATCACCCGGTCGCAACGGCGCGCAAGCTCGGCCGCATGCGTCACCATGATCAGCGTCGCGCCATGCCGGTCGCGCAGGTCAAAGAGCAGGCGGATGATCGCCTCGCCATTGGTTTCGTCGAGGTTGCCGGTCGGCTCGTCGGCCAGCAGGATGCGCGGGCGCGGCGCAGAGGCGCGCGCCAGCGCCACGCGCTGCTGTTCGCCCCCCGACATCTGGCTGGGATAATGGTCGGCCCTCCCGCCAAGCCCCACGGCGTCAAGCTCGGCCCGGGCGCGGGCAAAAGCATCGCGCGCGCCGGCAAGCTCCAGCGGGGTTGCGACGTTTTCCAGCGCGGTCATCGTCGGGATCAGGTGGAAAGACTGGAACACCACCCCCATATTGTCCCTGCGGAACCGGGCGAGCCCATCCTCTGACATTGCGGTGAGGTCTTGCCCCAGCGCCTTGACCGTGCCACCCGAGGCCTGCTCCAACCCGCCCATGACCATGAGGAGAGACGACTTGCCAGACCCACTCGGCCCCACCAGCCCCAAGGTTTCGCCCGGCGCCACGTCGAGCGATATGGCGTGCAGGATGTCCACCCGCCCGGCGTTGCCCATCAGGGACAGGCTGGCATCGCGCAGCGACAGGACGGGGTCGGACATGGGAAACGCTTTCTCTGGGGCTGTTGCAAAGGGATATGGGGCATTGCGGGCGATCCGCAACCTTGCGCTGGCGGTTGTTGTGGGGGCGGGCGCGGCGCAGGCCGAGACCGTGACGCTCGCCGCGCTGGGCGACAGCCTGACGCAGGGCTATGGCCTGCCGCAAGAGGATGGCTTTGTCCCGCAGCTCGAGGCCTGGTTGCGGGCGCAGGGGGCGGATGTGGTGGTGATCAACGCGGGCGTGTCGGGCGACACCACGGCGGGCGGCCTCGCGCGGGTGGACTGGACGCTGACGCCCGAGGTCGATGCGATGATCGTGGCGCTGGGCGGCAATGACTTTCTGCGCGGGATCGATCCGGCCAACAGCCGTGCCAACCTGCGCGGGATTCTCGAGGTGGCGCAGGCGCGCGATGTGGCGGTGCTGCTGGTCGGGCTCGAGGCGTCTGGCAACTACGGCGCTGATTTCAAACGCGATTTCGACAGCATGTATGGCGACCTCGCGGCCGAGTTCGACGTGCCGCTGGTGGCGTCCTTCTTTGACGGGCTCGCCGATGCGGCGGCGGGCGATCTTGCCGCCGCGCGCATGGCCTATATGCAGGCCGACGGCATCCACCCCAACCGGGAGGGCGTCGCGCGGATCGTGGCGGCGATGGGACCGGCGGTCCTGGCGCTGATCGCGCCCGCTCAGTAGCGCTCGCGCGCCTGCAACTCGCGGTAGGTATAGGCGCTGCGGATCTCGCCCGCCTCGTCGGGGCGGTAGCGCGGGTCCTGCGGCAGACAGCCGACACCGCAGAGCTGGCGCACCGTCATCGTGTCGCTGTCCACATACCAGAGCCGCCCGCCGGGGGTTGCGATATAGCCGTCGATATCGTCGATCCGGTCGGTCTCCATATCGTCGGTCGTGGGATATTCTGACGCATAGAGCGGGCTGTAGGTGCCATGGGTATGGTAGGAGGCCAGCACGACCATGCCTTGCGGGATGGCAGGCAGGTAACAGGACGCCTCGTCCCCCGCCGCATGTCGCGTTGTCACAAAGGCGCCCGAGGCGTCACGCCCCATGTAGCCGCAATATTCGCGGTTTTCCGCAAAGGACCGGCGTTGCAGATCGGTGAGGATGGCGGTGGCAAAGGCGCGCTCGGCCCCGGTGCCGGTCGCTTCGGCAGTTGCATGGGTGGGCGAGGCAGAGACTGGCGGACTGCCCGACGCATAATTGCCAGACAATGACTGACCCATCGCCCCGGTCGAGGCGGCGCCGCCGTCAATCATCGGCGTGTGAACGGGAGAGAGGTCGCCGGCACAACCTGCAAGCAGACAAGACATCAGCGCAATCGCGCCGGTTCGGGTCTTGCGGTCGGTCATGGGCGCAACGCGCGCCGCGCCCATGATCCGGAAATCGGCGGTCAGCCGACCAGTGTCAGGTTGACGGCGCTCTCGCGCCCGTCACGGCCGGCTTCGATGTCGAAGTTGACCTTCTGGTTGTCCTTGAGCCCGGTCAGGCCCGACCGCTCCACGGCCGAGATGTGAACGAAAACGTCCTTCTTGCCGCCGTCGGGCGCAATGAAGCCGTAGCCTTTGGTTGTGTTGAACCATTTCACGGTGCCGGTGGCCATCGTGATGTCTCCCATGATGCTCCGCTCGCGGTATTGCAGCGGACCGGCTCTGTCAGTGCTGATCGAGTGACTGGGCCGTAAGGAGACAGTGGTCGATAGAATAACGTCGCCAGCTTCATATGAGGCTGACCGGGGAAAAAATCAAGTCAATTTGCCACAGCCGCACGCCCTGCGCGCCGATCTGCCGAAAGAGGCGGCGCGGCGCTGGGCGGGTTGGCATAAAAAGAAACGCGCGGGTCTGGCCCGCGCGTTCCTGAAACCTGTGAACGGACCCTTAGGCCAGTTGCAGATTGATCGCCGATTCGCGGCCGTCACGGCCGGCTTCGATGTCGAAGGTGACCTTCTGGTCATCCTTCAGGCCGGTGAGGCCCGAACGCTCGACAGCGGAGATATGGACGAACACGTCCTTCTTGCCACCATCGGGAGCGATAAAGCCGAAACCCTTGGTGGTGTTGAACCATTTCACGGTGCCAGTGGCCATCGTGTGTACTCCTGTCATCTGCTGCCCGCGAAAGTGCGACAGCCCGGCTCAGTCAGTGTCATATCGAGGACTGTGGCCGATGAAGGAGAACAGTGGGTCGAAAGAGAATAACGTCTGCGACCCTGCTTATGCGCGCAATCCGCCCCGATAGCAAGGACAAACGGTCGCGGGCCCGGTTCAGGCGGTTTCGGCGACCGGAACGGTCCTGCGTGAGGGCTGCCACGGCAGCAGCGATGCCAGCAGTGCCACAAGGGCAGACAGCGGGCCGGACGCGGCCCAGATCACCAGCGCCGACCAGAGGCCGAGGCCAAAGACAAACAGCCCGATAACGGCCGCGACAAAGCCCAGCATGCTGCCCAGCAGGATCAAGGTCGTTTGCATCGGTGTTCTCCCTTTGGTGTTGAGGATGATTAACGACAGTGATTCGGGCCAGATTGTGGCTAGAAATGGTTGGTTTTGGGCAAAAGGCCGCGCATGCAGGCAAACAGGGCGGCCCCGTGCGCCGTGCGTGGGCCGTGCGTGCGCCGTGCGGCGGCGGACAGGCGTGGTCTTCAGAATTTACCGTTTGATAAAAAATGAACCTGTGGCAATCTCTCTCCAACAGGGATGCGCCAGCAAGGGGGCCGATGATGCCGAACACCATGTCGCCGGGGATTGTCGCGGGCCGTCTGCCCGCCGCGCAACTCGCGGAAAACTTCAGCGACCTGCACGCGCCGCTCGACGGCCATGAGGCGGCTGTGGCGGCGGACCGCTGCTATTTCTGCCATGATGCGCCCTGCATCACGGCCTGCCCCACGACCATCGACATCCCGCTCTTCATTCGCCAGATCGCGACCGGCACGCCCGAGGCGGCGGCGAAAACCATCCTGTCGCAGAATATCCTGGGCGGCATGTGCGCCCGCGTCTGCCCGACCGAAACCCTGTGCGAAGAGGCCTGCGTGCGCGAGGCGGCCGAGGGCAAGCCGGTCGCGATCGGCCGGTTGCAGCGCTATGCCACCGACACCCTGATGGCGACAGGCCGGCATCCCTTTGCCCGCGCGCCCGAGACGGGCCGGCGTGTGGCGGTGATCGGCGCGGGGCCCGCGGGGCTGGCTTGTGCGCACAGGCTCGCCATGCATGGTCACAAGGTGGAGTTGTATGACGCGCGCCAGAACCCGGGCGGGCTCAACGAGTATGGCATCGCCGCTTACAAGACCGTGGGCGGATTTGCCCAGGCCGAGGTCGATTGGCTGATGAAGATCGGCGGCATCGTGGCCTATTGCGGGTTTCCGCTGACAGGGCCCGACATGCTCGCGGACTATGTGAACCAGCCCGCCTATGACGCAGTGTTTCTGGGCATCGGCCTGGGCGGCGTGAATGCGCTCAAGGTGCCCGGCGAGGACCTCGAGGGCGTGCAGGATGCCGTCCGCTTTATCGCCGGGCTGCGCCAGTCCGATCTGGCCCAGGTGCCCGTGGGCCGCAATGTGGTGGTGATCGGTGGCGGAATGACGGCCATCGACGCCGCCGTGCAGTCGAAACTGCTGGGCGCGGAAAACGTCACCATCCTCTATCGCCGCAGCCGCGACGAGATGCCCGCCAGCCGGTATGAGCAGGATCTGGCTGCGTCCAAGGGCGTGCGCCTGATCTTCAACGCGATGCCGGTCGAGATCGTGGGGCAGGGGGCGGTCAGCGCCGTCCGGGTCGAATACACCCGCACGGAAGGCGGCCGCGTCACGGGCACCGGCGAGACCTTCGAGGTGGTGGCCGACCATGTCCTCAAGGCCATTGGCCAGACGCTCGACGGCGCCCCGGCGGGGCTGGAGGTCATCGGCGGCAAGATCGCCGTGACCGGCCCGGGCCGCACCGGCATGGCCAAGGTCTGGGCGGGCGGCGATTGTGCGGCCGGGGGCGACGATCTGACGGTGACAGCCGTGGCGCAGGGGCGCGACGCGGCCGAGGATATCCACGCAACATTGATGCAAAGGGGCTGAGCATGGCCAATCTCGCGACCACATTTGCCGGGATCAGATCGCCCAACCCGTTCTGGCTCGCCTCGGCGCCGCCGACGGACAAGGAATACAACGTGCGCCGCGCCTATGAGGCGGGCTGGGGCGGTGTGGTGTGGAAGACGCTGGGCAGCGAAGGGCCGCCCGTGGTCAATGTCAACGGCCCGCGCTATGGCGCGATCTGGGGCGCGGACCGGCGGCTGCTGGGGCTCAACAATATCGAGCTGATCACCGACCGCCCGCTGGAGGTGAACCTGCGCGAGATCAAGGCGGTCAAGCGCGACTGGCCCGACCGGGCGCTGGTGGTGTCGCTGATGGTGCCCTGCGACGAGGAGAGCTGGAAGGCGATCCTTGCCCATGTCGAGGACACACAGGCCGACGGGGTCGAGCTGAACTTTGGCTGCCCGCACGGGATGGCGGAACGCGGGATGGGCTCGGCCGTGGGGCAGGTGCCCGAATATATCGAGATGGTCACGCGCTGGGTCAAACAGCACTCGCGCATGCCCTGCATCGTGAAGCTCACGCCCAATATCGCCGATATCCGCAAACCCGCCGAGGCGGCCCGGCGGGGCGGCGCGGATGCGGTGAGCCTGATCAACACCATCAATTCGATCACCAGCGTCAACCTCGACAGCTTCAGCCCCGAGCCGATGATCGACGGCAAGGGCACGCATGGCGGCTATTGTGGCCCCGCGGTCAAGCCCATCGCGCTCAACATGGTGGCCGAGATCGCGCGCAACCCCGCCACGCAAGGCCTGCCGATCTCGGGCATCGGGGGCGTCACGACCTGGCGCGATGCGGCAGAGTTCATGGCGCTGGGCGCTGGCAACGTGCAGGTCTGCACGGCGGCGATGACCTATGGGTTCAAGGTGGTGCAGGAGATGATCTCGGGCCTGTCGGATTATATGGACGGCAAGGGCTTTGCTGCCACGTCCGATCTGGTCGCCCGAGCGGTGCCCAATGTGACGGACTGGCAGTTCCTCAACCTCAATTACGTCACCAAGGCGCGGATCGACCAGGAGGCCTGCATCAAATGCGGGCGCTGCTATGCGGCATGCGAGGATACCAGCCATCAGGCGATCTGGATGAAGCCGGGGCGCGTGTTCGAGGTCAATGACGCGGAATGCGTGGCCTGCAACCTGTGCGTCGATGTCTGCCCGGTGCAGGACTGCATCACGATGGTGGAACTGCCCAAGGGCACGGTCGATGCGCGCACCGGGCGGACCGTGGGCGACTATGCCAACTGGACCACGCATCCCAACAACCCCAGCGCGCAGGCGGCGGAGTGAGGCAAAGATTTTTCGTACGAAAAATCTTGGAAAAATCTTCGTACGAAGATTTTTTGCGCCAGGCTCAGACGATCACGCGCAGCGGGCGGGCATTGCAGATCACGATGAACTGCCCGCTGCATTCGACAAGGTGAAAGCCGCGCGCCCTGACGGCCGCGACAAAGGCGTCACGCCCGACTTCGCGTTCGACATCGCGTACGGCACGCCGCAGCACGCCGCCGCGATTGACCGCCTGGGCGCAAAACATGGCGTCGAGCCAGGCGGTGTTGACCGGGCGCGCAAAGAGGGGCAGGGGATGCTGCATAGCCATGCCATCAGTCTGACCTGGCTTGGTTAAGAACCCGTAAACGTCTCCCCGCACATCAGGCCGTCAGCAATCGCCGGAACAGTTGCTCAAGGTAGGCCTCCGCCCCTGGAAACGGGTCCTCGCCCCCCAGGACCGCACGCACCTGCACGTCGAAATCGGCGTAGTGCTGCGTGAGTGCCCAGATCGAAAAGATCAGATGATAGGGATCCACCGGAGCAATCCGTCCAGCCGCGCCCCAGCCCCGGATCACCGCCGCTTTGGCATCGACCAGCGTCTTGAGATCACCGCCCAGCGCCCCGCCGATCCGCGGCGCGCCTTGCAGCACCTCATTGGCAAAGAGCCTGCTTTCGCGCGGAAAATCGCGGCTCAGCGCGAGCTTGCGCCGCACATAGTCCAGGATTTCGGCAACCGGATCGCCATGGTCATCAAGCGCCTGCAGCGGGGCCAGCCAGGTGTCGAGAAGCGAGGACAGGAGCGCGACATGGATCGCCTCCTTGGACGGGAAGTAATACAGCAGGTTCGGCTTTGACAGCCCCGCCTGGGATGCGATCTGGTCAAGCGTCGCGCCCCGGAACCCGTGCTGCGAAAACACCTCGAGTCCGGCCTCGAGGATCACCTGCCGGTTCTTGATCTGGATGCGTGTGAGTGGCGGCGTGGCGGGCATCGGGTCCTCCTGCTTGGCCGGGCGCCGGATCACATCGGAAAACTTGACTGGCGGCCGACCTCTGATAGCCTTCAGTTGACCGTTTGGTCAAATCAATCCGGCAGCCGAGAATTGACCGGGCCGGCAACGACAGGGGACCACGATGACAGCACCCGGTGCCAATCTCAGGATCAATGGCGAACGTCTCTGGGACAGCCTCATGGAGATGGCGCAGATCGGCCCCGGCATCGCCGGCGGCAACAACCGCCAGACCCTGACCGACGCGGATGGCGAGGGGCGCCACCTGTTCGCGCGCTGGTGCGCCGAGGCGGGCCTCACCATGGGCGTGGACCAGATGGGCACCATGTTCGCCCGGCGCGAGGGCACCGACCCCGATGCGCTGCCGGTCTATGTGGGCAGTCACCTCGACACCCAGCCCACGGGCGGCAAATACGACGGCGTGCTCGGCGTGCTCGCGGGGCTCGAGATCATCCGCACGCTCAATGACCTCGGACTCAAGACCCGCCATCCCATCGTGGTGACCAACTGGACCAACGAAGAGGGCACCCGCTTTGCCCCCGCGATGCTTGCCTCGGGCGTCTTTGCCGGCGTGCTGGCGCAGGATTTCGCCTATGACCGGCGCGACGCGACTGGCCTGCGCTTTGGCGACGAACTGGAACGCATCGGCTGGAAGGGTGACGAACCCGTGGGCGCGCGCGAGATGGCCGCGTTTTTCGAGCTGCATATCGAGCAGGGCCCGATCCTCGAGGCCGAGGGCCGCGAGATCGGCGTCGTCACCCACGGCCAGGGCCTGCGCTGGGTGCAATGCACGGTGACGGGCAAGGGCCAGCACACCGGATCGACCCCCATGCCGATGCGCCGCAATGCCGGCCGCGCGCTGGCGCAGATCACCGAGGCGGTCCACGCCATCGCGATGAAATACCAGCCCGATGCGGTGGGCGCGATCGGGCACATCGACGTCTATCCCAACAGCCGCAACATCATCCCCGAGCGCGTCACCTTTACCGTCGATTTCCGCAGCCACATCCTGCCGGTGATGGAGGCGATGGTGACAGAGCTTCTGGCCGTCGCGCCAAGGCTCGCCGAAGCGATTGGCTGCCGCTTCGAGAGCGAGGTCGTGGGGTTCTTTGACCCGCCCGCCTTTGACCCGGTGCTGGTGGGCCGCGTGCGCGCCGCGGCCGAGCGGCTGGGCTACAGCCACATGGACATCATCTCGGGCGCGGGCCACGATGCCTGCTGGATCAACCGCGTCTATCCGACCACGATGATCATGTGCCCCTGTGTCGATGGTCTCAGCCACAATGAGGCCGAGGACATCACCCCTGACTGGGCGCGCAAGGCCACGGATGTGCTCTTTCATGCCGTTGTCGAAACCGCGCAGATCGTGCCCTGACAGCGCAAAGTTGCCGATACCATCGCCGGCATCGGTTGGTTATTGTGTGAAAAATACGTTCCCCAAGGAGAATGCCCCGTGATCCGCTACACCCCCCTTCTGATGCTGGCCCTGCTGGCCGCCTGTGACGAAGCCGCGATGGCCGAGTTGAACGCGAGCCTGTCCGGCACGCCCGTCGCCTCTGCGCCCGAGGTGCCGCAACTGCCCGCCGCCGTGCTGGCCGCGCTGCCGCCGGGCGTTCCGCCGGCGGTGGTGTTTCAGGACTCGAGCGGCTGCTACGCCGTGGGGATCGAGGTGACGGTGCCGCAACAGGGCTACCCGCTGCGCGACGCCGCAGGCCAGCCCATCTGCGAGGGCCAGCCCGCCCTGGTCGCGCTGGCCCCGCCAGCGGCCACCGCGCAATGAGGGCGCTGGCGGCCATCGCGGGACCGGGCCTGATACCGGGCCTGATGGCGGCTTGCCTCGGGCCTGTCGCCCCGGGCGAGGGCGCCATCACCCCTGCCGACGACCCGCTGCCACCCGAGGTGGCGCGCATCATCCCCGCGGGCGTGGCGCGCAGCGATGTCCTTGTCCTGATCGACAGCAACGGGATCGGCGGCTGCTACTATTACCGCCAGCCCAACGCCATCGTCCCGCTCTCCACCCCCGAACTGCGCGCCGCAGGTTTCGGCCCCGACCAGCCCTTTTGCGTCGGCTGACGCCCCCCAAGGAGCCCCCCATGACCAGCACAGTCATCAAGAACGGCACAATCGTCACCCATGACCTGACCTACAAGGCCGATGTGCTGATTGCGGGCGGCCGCATCGTCGAGATCGGCCAGGGCCTGCGCGGCGAGACCACGCTCGACGCCACCGGCTGCTTTGTCATGCCCGGCGGCATCGACCCGCATACCCATCTCGAGATGCCCTTCATGGGCACCTATAGCGCCGACGACTTCGAAAGCGGCACGCGCGCGGCGCTTGCGGGCGGCACCACGATGGTGGTGGATTTCGCGCTGCCGGGGCAGGGGCAGGGGCTGCTCGATGCGCTGCAGATGTGGGACAACAAGGCCGGGCGCGCGAATTGCGACTATTCCTTCCACATGGCGGTGACCTGGTGGGGGGAAAAGGTGTTTGACGAGATGCCGCTGGTGATCGACCGCGGCATCACCAGCTTCAAGCATTTCCTCGCCTACAAGGGCGCGCTGATGGTGAATGACGACGAACTCTTCGCCTCCTTCCGCCGTCTGGGGGAACTGGGCGGAATCGCCATGGTGCATGCCGAAAACGGCGATGTGGTGGCCGAGCTCTCCGCCCGATTGCTCGCCGAGGGCAACACCGGGCCAGAGGCCCACGCCTATTCCCGCCCGCCCCAGGTCGAAGGCGAGGCCACCAACCGCGCGATCATGATCGCCGACATGGCGGGCGTGCCGCTCTATGTCGTGCACACCAGTTGCGAGGACAGCCACGAGGCGATCCGCCGCGCCCGCCAGCAGGGCAAGCGCGTCTGGGGCGAGCCGCTGATCCAGCACCTGACGCTGGACGAGAGTGAATATGCCCACCCCGACTGGGACCATGCCGCGCGCCGCGTGATGTCGCCGCCGTTTCGCAACAAGGCGCATCAGGACAGCCTCTGGGCGGGGCTGCAAGCGGGCTCGCTCTCGGTCGTGGCGACCGACCATTGCGCCTTTACCACCACGCAAAAGCGCTTCGGTCTGGGCGATTTCACCAGGATCCCCAATGGCACCGGCGGGCTCGAGGACCGGATGCCGATGCTCTGGACGCATGGCGTGGCGACCGGGCGGCTCACGATGAACGAATTCGTCGCGGTGACAAGCACCAACATCGCCAAGATCCTCAACTGCTACCCGAAAAAAGGCGCCGTCGCCGTGGGCGCCGATGCCGATCTGGTGGTCTGGGACCCGGCGAAATCGAAAACCATCACGGCAGACACCCAGCAATCCGCCATCGACTACAACGTGTTCGAGGGCCATACCGTCACCGGCCTGCCGCGCTTTACCCTCACGCGCGGCCATGTCGCGGTGCATGACGGCGAGATCCGCACCCAGGAGGGCCACGGAGCCTTCGTCGCGCGCGAGGCAAACGCGCCCGTCAATCGCGCGCTCTCGTCATGGAAGGCGCTCACCGCACCCCGCCCGGTCGCGCGCAGCGGCATCCCGGCGACCGGGGTATGACGTGACCGCGACCACCCTCACCCTTGCCGCCCGCCTGCGCCACCTCGGCATCGATTCGCGGCTCATTGCCTTCATCCCGCTCTCGACGATCTTTGCTGTCGGGGCCACGGCCCTTCTGCTGACCCTGCCCGCGGCCATCGTCGCCCCGCTCTCCGCTCCGAAGGCCACCTTCTTCCTGGGCCTCATGGGCCTCTTTCTCGCGGTCGGTGCCTGGCCCATAACCCGGCCCGCCTCGCGCGCCGTCTGGGTCGCGGCGCACTGGGCCCTGCGCCGGACCGGCGGGGGCGAGGCGCAGGTCGTGCCCATCGCGGCGGGCCTCGCCGGAGCGGCCGGTGCCGCCGCTTTCACGGCGGCGGCCCTGCCCGAAAACGCCGGCCCCGGCATCCTCGTGCTGCTCATCGCCTGCGTTCCGGCCGCCGCGATCTATGCCGCCCGGCTCATCTACGGTGGAGCTACCACGTGACCCCGCCCCCATCTTTTGGCCCCAAATATCCTGGGGGGAGCCGCAGCGCGGCGGGGGGCAAAGCCCCCCTGACCCCGCCCCGCCAAGAAAGCAACCATGTCTGTTAGCCCCGCCACCGCCGCCCCTGTGATCAGCGCGCGCGCCCTCAACCTGACCTTCCGGACCGCGGACGGCCCCGTCGATGCGCTCAGGGACGTCAACCTCACCATTGGCAAAGGTGA